>ENA-OWPA01001992-OWPA01001992.1-bioreactor-metagenome-genome-assembly--contig:-NODE-1992-length-11229-cov-3.202475_pt1 | contig 11229 bp, 9 predicted proteins | sample MGYA00238139_ERZ651803 | MGnify/ENA primary metagenome ERZ651803 (study PRJEB26909, sample SAMN07631231) | bioreactor metagenome | isolation source: Switchgrass digestor | place: USA: Dartmouth...
CTAGGCATTGTCCTTTTACTTAAAGGGCCGGATACTTCAGCATTAAATAACTGTACGGCGCCAAATCCTGTATTGGGAAGCAGGATAATGAAGAGAACAATAATTCCGATGCCCCCCAACCATTGGGTGAGGCTCCGCCAAAGAAGAAGGGAGAGGGGCAATCCTTCCACATTGTTTATCACACTGGACCCGGTTGTGGTTAAGCCTGAAACAGCCTCAAATAAGGCATCAACGTAGCTGGGCACTGCACCTGCCAGCCAGAAAGGGAAAGCCCCTAATAAGCTCATGAAAACCCACGCTCCTGCTACAATGAGAAAGCTCTCGCGAATTCTCATGCGCTCCGGGACAGAGTGGCGCAAACGGGATAACAGAACCCCCAAAACAGCGGTAAAGCTCAAAGTGAGCAAAAAGGCAATCTGACTATTATCCTGGCAAAAAACCGCCAGCATAAAAGGTACAGCCATTACTGCCGCATACCCCAGAAGCATTCTTCCCAATATTCCCAGCACCAGCGTAAAATTCATAGTTTATGCTCCTTATTTATAATGCTTTACCAAACTTTTCGCCTTTGCCAAAAATCAGGATGAAGAAGTAAAAGCAAACTAAAAAACTCCAAACGCCCAAAGAGCATGCATATGGCCAGAACCAGTTTACCCAATAAACTAATACTTGCCAGAATATTCCCGGGACCAACAGAACTAAAACCAGACCCAACATTGCCTAAAGCAGCGGCCACTGCCCTCATGGCCTCAAAAGGCTCAAGGCCAAAACCGGTCATCAGGATACTCCCGGCGGCGAAAACAACTATATAGATGAAAAAAAATATCCCCACCCGGTTGAGGCTATCCTCATCAAGCAACTTATCATCAAGTTTAATACTGGATACTGCTTTCGGATGAATTCCTTTACGCAATTCTGCCCAAGCGGTTTTGCCCAGCATAATAAGCCTGGAAACCTTGATTCCTCCGGCTGTTGAACCGGCACATCCTCCAACAAACATTAACAATAGAAGGATTAAACTCCCCAGAGAAGGCCATAAAGCATAATCAGTGAAAACAAAACCGGTAGTGCTGGCAAAGGAAGCCACTTGAAACAATCCATGGCGCAATGCCAATAACAAGGGCTCGCCCTTGATGAAAAATAGGTTTAGGGAGCTTATCACCGCAGCTACAAAGATAAGCAAAAGATAAATAAGGAGTTCTGTATTTTGCAAAGGCTTGAGATTTTTCCTTTGCCAAGCTAAAAGAACCAGTGCTAAATTTGTTCCCGCCAAAATCATAAAAAAGGTTATGATTAGTTCTATGGTTATGCTATTAAAGTACATTATGTTAGCATTTTTCGTGGAAAAACCTCCTGTAGAAACAGTGGCCATAGCATGATTGAGGGCATCGAAAAAGGACATTCCGGCACCCCAAAGGAGTAGTGTACACCCAATGGAAATTACCAGATAGACAAGAAATAAAGCAATTACCGAATCACGATGCTTGGGCATAAAACGGTCAGCACTTGAACCAGGAATTTCGGCATTATAATGCAGCACTGAGCCTAACCCCGATTTCGGCAGTAAAACAAGAAAAAGCACAAGTATGCTTATACCACCCAACCAGTTAGTCAAGCTGCGCCAAAAAAGAATGGAATAGGGCAAAGCTTCAATATTAGTCAGGACAGTAGCACCGGTGGTGGTTATGCCTGAGACGCTCTCAAACAAGGCATCGATATAGGTAGGTACTATATGGGCCAAATAATAGGGTAAAGCCCCAAAGAGCGCGGTAATAATCCAGAATCCTCCGACCACTACCAATACTTCCCTTAAGCTAAATTTTATATCCGCATCTTTACCCTTGCGCCAAAGTAAAAGTCCGGGCAGGCCGGTTATTAATGCAGCAAAGAAAAAAGCAGCTTTGCATTCCTCCCCCAAAGCCAGTGCCAGACTTAGGGGAAAACACATGAAAGCAGCATAAACCGCCAGCAATCTTCCCAGCAAACTAAAAATCATAGGAATATTCATGGTAGGTTCTCCTATTTTTTCTCAAATAAACTCCCCACTAAAGGAGCCTTCTCAGGGAGAGAAAAGATGACGGCCCGATCGCCCGGCTGCAAAACTGTATCCCCATTGGGAATGATGACCGTGTTCCCCCGAGCGATGCTACCAACTAAGGTATGGGCCGGTAATCCGGCATCTTTAAGCTTTTTATTGGTTACCGGGCCGTCAGCCGGAACAATAATCTCCATAGCTTCTGCTTTTGCTCCCTCCAGAAGGGAAACGGAGACTAAATCTGAACTGCGTACATGGCGCAGAATAACTCCTACCGTTAAGAGCCGGGGAGAGAGTACCACATCCACCCCTACTTTCTCCATAAGAGAGATATAATCAGAACGCCCCACCCTGACGAAGGTTTTGGGAGCTCCTAAATGTTTGGCCAGGAGAGCAATAAGCAAATTAAGCTTATCATCATCGGACAGGCAAATTACAGCGTCTGCCTCTCCTACTCCTTCTTCCGTCAGCAAATCAATATCTGTGCCTTCCCCACAAAGAACCAAGCCTTCTTTAAGGGCTTCCGCCAGTTCTTGACAACGAGCCATATCTTTATCGATTACTTTTACCGATATCCCCGCTTTCTCCAACATTATAGCTAAGTTGCGGCCGATTCTTCCGGCCCCGATGATCAGTACCCGTTTGACCCTTGATCGGCGCACGGCGAAATCATTTTCCAGCTTCTTAATGGAAGCCAGCTCCCCTACAAAGAACACAGAATCGTAGGGCAAAAGCATGTCCGTACCGCTGGGGATAATCATGCGATCATTACGCAAGATTCCGGCAACTAAAGTATTGGTAGGCAAAGTCAGATTCTTTAAAGGTATATTGATGTGAGGAGAATCCAGGGCCATTTTAACCTCAATGAGCCGCACACGTCCCCGGGCAAAATCTTCCACATCCAATGCTGCCGGAGTGAGCAAAATTCGTTTGATTTCCCGGGCAGTCTCTAACTCCGGGTTAAAGGTTAAATCGATACCTAACGCTTTATTGAACTTGATCTTATCGGTTTTTGTGTATTCCTGATTTCTTACCCGGGCAATAGTGCGTTTTATACCTGCTTGCTTGGCAGCCATGCAAGCGATCATATTGACTTCATCCGAATCTGTAACGGCAATAAGCAAATCGGCTTTGCTGACTGTGGGATTGAGCAAAATACTGGGGCTGGCTCCATTCCCGGCAATAGTCATGACATCAAGAGTATTTTGGACATTTGCCAGCCTTTCCTCATTTTCTTCAATAACGATCACTTCATGCTTTTCCTGGGTCAAATATTGGGCCAAGCTATAGCCCACTTTACCGGCACCAACTACAATAACGCGCACTTTTATACCCTCCAAAATTATCCTCAAACTATTGCCTTCATATCATGATAGTACAACACTCAATTCTTAGCAAGGTGTTTTCAGGTTAGGACAATGCAATTTCAGCCTGGGAATTATTCTTTTTCCTCGCGCATAAACATAGTTCCGTAGAAACTAAATTCTAGTGGGTGGACTATGTGGAAAAAAATTAAAAAATCAAGTATATCGACCTTGCTGGTATCCGGTTCGACAGGTATTTTTGCCCTTATTTCTCTGATAAGTGTTTTGATTACCATCAATTCCTGGCAAATCCAAAGAGAAGCAGCACGGCCTTATTTTACTTTTAAAGAATCCCCCACGATTCAATTAAACCAAGAAGTAAGTTTTGAGTTTAAATTTCAAAATGTTGGGACTCACCCAGCCACAGATTTAACCAGCAAAACTTTGGTTTTTCATGAGAGTTTAGCTGAAAACCCTATTCTCTCTGATACATACAATATAGTCAATGATATACCCCGGGATACTGCCACTACCCTTGTTTTGCATATTGATCCCCATTACATTAGCCCTGAGACCGTCAATCTCGATCCCCATTACATCGTCATTTATTTAACTTATAAGGATCCTATCCTTAATGAAGTCTTCAATCAGGTCATCTATATCAAATGGCCGGGAATCCAACAGGGCAAAGCCCTCCCCCTTATTCATATGGATGGGAAGGAAAAGAAAAGGGTTTTAGAGTATATCAGCAATCATCAATATATTTCACAACCCCTTGAATGAGCTTGACTTCAATTCAAGGGGTTGTAGCATTTTATGCTCTTGTTTATCCTTCGGCTAAGCGCTTTCTTAATTCTCCCATCATCCTAGGCACATCGATTTGCATAGGACAACGCTCCACACAACGGCCACAGCGAAGACAAGTATGAATTTGGGGGGCATTGGCTGTCAAGCCCCGGGCTGTAAATACATTCCAGATCGTGCCAATACCGCCCAGATAAGTCTCACCAAAGGCTCCCGCCGTAATTTGGAACACGGGACATTCATACATGCAGCCGCCACAACGTAAACAATGGGTGGCTTGCTTAAAAGCCTCATCTTGAGCCATTTCTTCGCGCCCGTTATCCACAAAAATAACATAAAACTCCTTGGGGCCATGGGCGCCGTAAGTCGTTACTTTTTCGATATCACCGGTCTTGCTGGGACCTGTAACGATATTAACATAAGACGGAACGCCATATTGAGCATAACGCCAGGTTACTTCGGCCACTTTCATGGCTTCTTGAAATGTCGGCACTATTTTTTCGATTCCCACGAGCACAAGATGTATTGGTGGCGCTCCGGTAGCTAAGCGAACATTACCTTCATTTTCAATAATGACAAAGGCTCCCGTGTCAGCAGCCACTACATTGGCAGAGCTTATACCCACATCCGCTTTAAAATATTTTTCCCGCATAAAATCCCGAACTATTCCTACCTCTTTCGCAATATCCGGCTCCACTTCCTTACCAAAGAATTGGGTAAATAATTCAGCTACTTTTTCCCGGGGCACATGGATTGCCGGGGATAAAATATGCATAGGACGATCCTTTTTCAGCTGCAGGATGAATTCCCCTAAATCCGTTTCCCAGACCTCATTGCCTATTTCCTCCAGGTATTCCCTGAGGTGCAGTTCTTCCCCTAACATGCTCTTACCTTTAACAACAATTTTGTCTTTACCGATGATTTCCCCGGCAATAAGCAAAGCTTCTTGCTTATCTTTCGCAAAAAAAGCTTTGCCCTTATTGCGCTCCACAGCTTCCATAGCTTGAGCCAGGAGTTCTTTCCTTTGAGCCACTGAGCGCGCTTTAATCTTTCTGACTTCGGCTGCCAGCTCAGGGGTATGAGGATAGCGTTGAAATGTGCCGGCAGTCGTTTCCCGGTAGGCTTTTACCGCCCGGGAAATAGCTTTGCGAATATTTTCATCATGACTGGCACGCTCTATTTCTCGTGTATAAGCTTTAAATTCCTTCCTCATCCCACTACCCCCTCATATAAAAATTCAATAAAGTCGGCAATCCCTGGTTCAGGATTTTTGGCCATTGCTTGCTTCAATGAAGAAAGGCAATAGGGACAAGAGGTGAGAATAAGCTGAGCGCCTGTACATTTGAGCTCCTCAATTCGTCGCTCGGCAATAGTATGGGATAGTTCCGGGAACATAAATTTATTAGGCCCACCACAGCAGGTAGTCCAAGCCCGGTTGCGCTGGGGCTCATTAAAATCAACTCCCATTGCACTTAGCACTTCCCGCGGCTCTTCTGTTACCCCTAAATCCCGAGCCAAACGGCAGGAATCATGAATGACTACGGTTTGCTCCGTAGAGAGTCGGGGTAATTGCGCTCTTTTTTCCCACACCAGCTCGATAAAAGTCTTAACTTCAAAATCATGTTTCAGACCCACTTGGGGATAAAGGAGTTTTATTACTTCCGCAGCATGAGGAGATAAACAGACAATGGTTTTGGCCTTAGAAGCCTCAAAGACCTGGAGCACTTTCTGCCCATATTGAGCAAAATCCTCCCAATACCCTAACTCGTAAAGCAATGCCCCGCTATAAAGCTCATCTTCCCCGGAATAACAGAACTCATAGCCCAGAGTTTGGAGTACTCGGGCCGCTTTGAAAGCGACCTGGTTAAAACGCTCTTTTTCCGAAGCCAAAACAGAGGCATATATTTTTTCCGGCGCAATACCCGTTTTCTCCACCACATTGCGCAGGCCTAAAAGCAGAGAAAAAGTAGCGCTATTGGGTTTCATCACGGTCATGGTCTTAACCAGGGAATCAATATAAGGAAGAAGTTGATATTCTCCTCCCGTATAAAACAATAAATCTCCTTGCTTGGGCAAATTAAGTCCTTGAGCCCAAGCGGCTATTTCCTTGCCTGTTAGGGCTAAGGGATTACCATATTTAAGGATATTTCCACGAATCAATTCTAATACAGGTGGCATTTTATGCTCCACCTTGCTTGGCTCATCAACAGGGTTGATTGCCATAATAATCCACCGCCTTTGCCATGTATACCATCAGATTACTTAAATCTTGGGGATTTTGTAAATAATTATTTCACTTGTATTATGTATTATCTGCATTATAGCCAAACAGATAGGGGTTGGCTAGAGGCGGGATCCAACGATATTATAAGCAATTGCGGCAAAAAGACAGGGACAAGGCAATCCTTGTCCCTTATCCCCCAATTTAAAACCCGTTTTAACTTGTTTATATATTTAACTAAACCCGGAAACGATAACCCGCTCCCCACACGGTTTCGATATATTGAGGCTTTGATGGATCTGTTTCAATCTTCTCTCGGATACGGGCAATATGCACCGTCACCGTCGCGGAATCCCCTAATGATTCCAGACCCCAAATCCGCTCAAACAGCTCTTCCCTACCGAAGACTCGATTGGGATTTTGGGCCAGGAAAAGAAGCAAATCAAACTCTTTTTGAGCCAGAGCAACCTCTTGACCGTTGACAAAGACTCGCCGGGAGTCTTTTTCTATTCTCAGGCCCCGAATCGTAAGAGCCTGCCGCTTTATAATGCCTGCATCAAAGCGTTGTTTCAGGCGCTCATAATTTTCCATATGGGCTTTTACCCTGGCTACCAATTCTCCGGGGCTAAAAGGTTTGGTAATATAATCATCTGCTCCCAGGCTAAGGCCTTTAATCTTATCAATCTCCTCCTTTTTGGCTGAGACCAACAAGACAGGAATATCCTTATCCTCTTTCATGCTCTTCAGAATTTCCAAACCATCCAGGCCTGGCAGCATAATATCCAGAAGGATTAAATCGAACTCGTTATTTTGGATTGCTTTTAAACCTTCCACTCCATCCTGAGAAATAGTTACATCAAAGCCGGCCACTTCCAGGTAGTCTCTTTCCAGTTCAGCGATACTGGAGTCATCCTCAACAATGAGAATACGCTTCATTTCCTTCCTCCTCCCGTTCTATGCCACAGCTTTTTTCGAGAAATAATGTCTTATGGAATAATCCTTTAATCAATTAATCCTCTGATAGCTAATACTTAAAAGATACCAAGATTATTAACCTATAATACCCCTGTCCTTAATAAGGAAGTGAGATCAGGACGCTTGTGCCTTCCCCAAGTTTACTAAGAGCCCATATTCTTCCCTCATGACCTTCCACAATTTGCTTAGCAATGGCCAAACCGAGCCCGCTCCCCTTGATTTCACTTCGAGCGGTATCGGAACGATAAAAGCGTTCAAAGATCTTGGAGACATCTTTTTCGGCAATGCCCCGGCCATTGTCCTTAAACTCTATAATTATACTCGAAGGCGTTTTGCGCAAGGTGACAGCTATAAGACCTTCTTTTTTATCCATATACTTACGGGAGTTGTCAAAGATATTGATTAACACTCTCTTCATCCGGTCACGGTCTAAGGGAATTTCCACGGGACCTGTTAACTCGCTTTTATAGGTTATATGGATATTATCCCGCTCAAATTCGGCTTCAATCTCTTGAATACCATCCAGAATAAAGCGTTCGATATCCGTCTTTTCAAAACTGAAAGGAATCTGATTGAGATCAAGTTTTGCATAGAGAAGCAGATCATCAATCATATTATCCACTTGCTCGGCTTTGCGATATATGGTTTTCAAATAACGCTCTTTTTTTTCCGGAGAATTGGCAATACCGTCCAGCAAACCTTCCACATACCCTTTAATGGATGTTACCGGGGTCTTGAGATCATGGGATATGCTGGATATAAGCATTTTCCGGTTTTCATCATATTTCAGTTGGGTATGAACCGAGTTTTTCAATTGAATGCGCATGCGTTCTAAGTCCCGGCAGAGTTCTCTGATTTCCTGGTCTCCTTCTTCCACGATCTCATAGTCCAGATTCCCTAAAGTTATTTCATTAGCGGCTTTCTGCAGATTTTGCAGAGGCAAAAGAACTTTCTGGGAAAATAAATACGTAACAATTGCATTTGTTCCAAGGAAAGAAAGGATAAAAACAATACCGCAGAAGCTCAAAAAATAATTGGGATTAAAAGAGGCAGGATAGATGGGCACTAATAAATAGAGTTTTACTCCTGTCTCCTGTTGGTTTGTGCTGGTCAAAGCAAAGCTTTGGACAGAATAAGCTTGATTCCCAATGACCACCTTATCCTGATTGGGCAGAAAATGATCAGCATTTTTCAGCTTGGCTAAATCGATGTTGGTCAGATTTTGAGAAGTATAAATAATTTTGTCGCCTTTAAGAGCAACCACTAAGCCATTGAGAGTCTCTATCTTGGCTTGCAGTTCTTTTTGAAAAGCTATGTCTTCGATTTTTTCCGGATCACGACGCAGAATGCTGTTTTCGCTACCTACCAATTCTAAGGTTAACTCAGCCAATTCTTGCGTATTGCGCAGTACTTGTTCGGCATCCGATAACTTACCGGAGATAAAAATATAACCCATTGCACTAAGAACCGTAATCAACACAGAGAAGATTACGGTTAGAGCATTGGCTAAGATAAGGCGCACTTTGATGTTCATTGTCTCACCTTAGAATTCCTTTTTATCAAATAGATAATAGGCCCCTGTAAAGAAAATCAGACCATATCCAAGCATTAATAAGAATTCCCGCAGGATTTTCACCCAAGGCATTGAAGACGCTAACCAGAGATTATACCAGTCAAAATATGAGGTTAGGAGAATTCCTGAATACTGGGAGAATAATACCCCTAAACCTTTGAAAATAATGAAGGAAAGGATAGCAACAAAAAAGACTGAGGTGCCGCTTTTAAGAACATTGGCCAAAAGAACAACCCCTAAAGCCAGGATAAAGATGGGGAAAAAACTCACTCCATACGCCAAAATAACCTGCAATACACCCTTAAAACTCATGGTATCTCCGCTGAAGACCAGCCCAAATACAAGGGACAAAATCGATAAGAATGCCAGATTAACCAGAATAAATATACCTATAGCCGTGACTTTAGCAGCATAAATTTTAAAACGGCTTATGGGTCTGGTCAAAGTCGTCCGCATGGTGTTTTGATTGAATTCCCCGGAAAAGCTGTCAATGGCTACTAAAACAGCAAACAAAGGAAGCAGGGTATTGACAGCAAAAGATAATACTAACATGGAAAAATCCGTGCTGCCTGCCCCACGGATGCCAAAACCCATGCGCACACCCAGAACTAATAGCTGCCCAATTACAGTCATTAAAAGAGAAAGGACAATGGCTACTACGGCTTTTTTCTTTTTGCGGAGTTTCTCAAGCTCGTTGATTAATGCTGCTTGGAACACGGCCATTGCGCTCTACCTCACTCACAAAATAATTTTCTAATGTGGCGTAATTCTTAAGAATATCTTCGGTGGTTTGAACATTGAGAAGCATTCCGTTATAGATAACCCCAATTTTATTACAGGTCAACTCCACATCATGAATCAAATGGCTGGAAATAAAAAAGGTGGTTTGCTCTTGTTCTGCTAAATTTAAGATTAATTTTCGTATTTGTATCATCCCCTCCACATCCAAACCATTTAAAGGTTCATCGAGAATGAGCAGTTTAGGCCGGGAGAGGATAGCTGCGGCAATACCTAAGCGTTGCTTCATACCCAGGGAGAAACGCTTCGGTTTTTCATTTTTATATCTTAACATCCCTGTTAATTCCAGGACTTCGTCTATTCTTTTATTATCCACCTCAGAATAGAAGCGGGCAAGCTGTTTAAGATTTTCATAAGCGGTAAGGTAAGGATAGGCCTCCGGAATTTCAATGATGCACCCTACATTAGCCATCGCCTTTTCATATTCTTCCTGAATACTATAACCGAAAAGCTTTACATCCCCCCGGTCTGGGCGCATTAGCCCGGTCATGATTTTCATAGCCGTGGTCTTTCCTGCACCGTTAGGTCCAAGAAAGCCAAAGATTTCACCTTGGTAGATATCAAGAGTTAAATCACTGATTCCTCGACCGTTTTTAAAAAGCTTGGTGAGATTTTGCATCTCAATAACTTTTTCCATGGAATAATAACCTCCAAATTTAAGTCAGGCACTGCCGGAGTTTGAATCCGGCAGCGCCGCCTCTGTCCTTACTCTAAAACCTGGACAAACATGCCATCAGTAATAATTCTTGAGTTACCATAATTCCTGTCAAAGTAGAAGTTCACTCTTGCACCGTAATCAAGATAAATATATCCTTCAACTGTATTGCCATCGCTTAAAGTCACTGTAAAGGTGGCGTCTCGCTCACTCATATCCCTGAAAGTGGCCTGGAAGTCAAATTCCTCCGCCTTACTCAGAGAATCCTGATATTCCGGTTTAATCACTTCATAGTAATGGCCGGTGATACCTGTTGAATCGATCTTTGTGATTTCCAGAATTCTTTCCCCGGCTTTGACAAACTTGTTTTCATCAATAATCAGTTGATTTTTATAAGTTCCAATATACTTCTCGGGATTGTTCAAACTATTGTAGTCATTTATTATTTCTACCACTACATCTTTTCCGGTCAGATCCGGTTTGGTTACCACGGTAGAATTGATGTCTTTAACATTCAATAAGATTTCCAAGCTCATTTCATGAGTCTGATCATTATTATCCTTGCCGGTTACAGTTGCTGAAGCCAGAACGTTCTTCAGTGCTCCGTCCTGGTCAATAACAGCCGAGCCGGTTACGGACTTAACGGCAATGTCTTGGGTTAGCTGGGGCATACCATCATTGCCATGACGAAACTCTTGTTTGAGAACGTAAGAAGATACGGCATTAACCAAAGCCGGTATCTGCATTTCGGAAAGTGAGCCTGAAAGTTCCTTGGTACCATCGGGATTTTCGTTGACAATTACATGATCCTTGAGATTACCGACTACTGCATCAATAATCCGCTCAATATCTTTAAATTCTTCT
>ENA-OWPA01001993-OWPA01001993.1-bioreactor-metagenome-genome-assembly--contig:-NODE-1993-length-11226-cov-3.793345_pt1 | contig 11226 bp, 5 predicted proteins | sample MGYA00238139_ERZ651803 | MGnify/ENA primary metagenome ERZ651803 (study PRJEB26909, sample SAMN07631231) | bioreactor metagenome | isolation source: Switchgrass digestor | place: USA: Dartmouth...
CAAAACGTATTTTTAATCCACTAACTGTTGCGTATGAAAAATCGACCGAACCATAAAAGGTTAAAACAGGAAAACCTTCTATTCTAGCACCTACTATAGTATCTAATCCTACTTCAAATACTATTTCATTATCGTTATATATTCTGAACCCACCATCTACAACTTCAGCCTTATTATCTGTAGATGTACCTAATTCTCTAGCACGAACATTCAAAGCATTTATATATGAAGTTGTAATTGTATTTCTTGTAATAATAGTAATGTATTCATCATCTGGTATATCTTCTTTATATGCTAAATTTCTAGGTTTGTTGCTTATATTCTCCCATGTTATAGTTGCATTGTCTCCCATTGTTACGTTTTGACCTACTACTAAATCTTCAATCAATGCTGTTGATATTTTTGATGTTCCTGCAACTAATTGATCGGTTGTTATACTGTTTATATAATTTCCTTTTATTTTATTGCTGCTATCTAATATACTAACTCCATCTATTCTATAATCACTTGCATTTACAACTCCAGTAAATGTACCAGTTGCACCTGTTATATCACCTTTAAAATATCCTTCATCTGCCTCAATTCTGCCTTTGATAGTTAAATTACCTTCTGTGTCAAAATTTACTACATCATTCCAACTAGAACTTGTTGTAATTCTAGTTTTAATTGAAAATCCTTCAGTTGCATTTACTATAGTTTGCACTAATCCATCATTTCTAGTTGCTACAAAACCATTTTCACTATTAATTACAATACCGTTATAATATTTATTTTGTCTTATTATATTATCTCCTATTGCTTCATCTGGTATTGTTTCTCCATTATCACCGACCACTATTTGATTAGCAGCTACAAATGCAAACTCTCCTAATTTTCCACGTATAATTTCTGCATTAATTCCCGATGGATCTAAAGCCCATGTTATAGTTGCCCAATTATCTGTTGTTAATGCTATTGTGTTGTTAATCGCTCTAATTTGTGCATCATCAATACTGCCATCTTCATTCATTTTGTATAACCATAATCCGTTATCGTTAAATAAATACTTTTGCCCTACTGCATTAAGTATATTTTGTCTAGCATTTTCTAATTGTTCATCTATATATTTTGATATACTGCTTTCAACATCTCCAACTTTATCCCATTCATACTTACTAAAATCAATTATACTTGTTACACTATTATAAGAATCTAATAAATCATTTAAATATAATGTTGCATCATCAAGTGTATATGTATTGCTAAATTTAAGCTGTAAACTATTGCTATCTACATCGTGTTCATATCCAACTAACCTAACGTCATAATTAAATCCTATCTCTTGATATTCTAATGTTACTATATCTCCTAAAACAAATTTATCCCATACATGCTGACATTCTACTACATTTAAGAAATCAACTACATCTACATCAAATTGAATTTGAGGTTGACTTATTCTATTTAATATTTTTTGCCCTTCTTCTAATAATTCTTCGACATTGTTTTCTGTATAGTCAGTATTTATATAAGTTTCAACTCTAATGAATTTGTCTAGCTCCTGGATTAATTCTTCTGTAAAATTTGCTGACATACTTAATTCATTTTGTAAATCAATTATTTGTTGTCTTATTGTAGATATTAATTCTTCTTGTGTTTCTATTTCTTCTTCCTTTGTTTCAATTAATTCTAATACAGTTTCTTTTTCTTCTAATAATTCTTTTTTTTCATCCATAAGTTCTATTAATGTTTCATGTAATTCTTGCAATTCTTCATCTTCAGCTTCTTTTATTAATTCTTGTATGGTTGCTATTTCTTCTATTTTTGTATCAATTGAATTTTGTAGTATTGTTAGATAAGTTTTTAAGGCAACTAATCCTTTTTCGTGTATATTATCTGAATCTGCATTATATAATTCATCTAATACTTCATTTGCCTCATCTAATTGCTGTAATAAATCTGAAAATTGTCCCTGATAACTCTCTATTTTAGCTTCATATTTATTAAGAGTATCTATGAGTTCTTGGGACATAAATTTAGTATTTTTATAAGAATCAAAATTGTCTATATAAGGTTGTCCTGTAGGTGATATACTTTGGATTGATATATTATCTTGGCCATAAAGATATAACCTAGTTTTTATATTGCTATAATTTATATCTTTGCTAATCTCTTTTATAAAATTTTCATCGCTAATATATAATCCTCTATGTTCTCCTAATATATTATCTACACTATATATACTGACAGTTTGCTCTATAGTGTCAAACTTAAATATACAATTATATGTTTCTTGTAATGTTTGAAAAACTTGTATAAGGTTACTGTCATAAAATTCTAATGCTCTATGCTTGGTTAATAAATCTGGATCAACATAATCTACTGTCCATGATTTTGTTATATATTTAAAAATATAATTTAATATACCTTTTTCTAATCCATCTAACATAGTATCCATTGGATCATAAATTACACGTGAATTTGCTTGATAATTTACTAATTTTTTATGTATTAATTCATATTCTCTGCTATAACAATGTACTGATTTATATACTCCATCTTCCCCAGCTTCTTCTGTAATGTTATCTATAATAAAATACTTTTTATTATTGACAAGTATTAAATACTCGCCATCAACTAGATCATATATCTCATTTTTTACTTTTTCCCCATTAGATGTCATTCTGTATAATGGAATATTAAAACTTAATTCATCTATACCTACATAGTAAGCCGAATATGATAAATTAGTTATATTCCATAGCTGTTGTATTGGTTCACCAGTTAATTTGCATAATACTAATTCATATTCTGGCAATTCCATGTCATGATTAATGTCTATTAAAAATTCAGTTGACATTTATATCACCCACTTTTATTGTGCTATTGGAAATTGTGATTTTACCTTTATTACACACTTTCCAGTTACTTCTATATAATTAACTCCATAAACAAGCCTAAACCAATTTCTATTAAATTTGCTAAATGGATTACTTAATGGATTATTGCTTAAAATTAGCTTATTTTCATTGTCTATAGAAACTGTTTCGTTCTCATACAAACCTGTAAATGAAAAAATCCTTCCACCATCGGAAAGGTTTTTTAAAGCTATATCTGTAGCATCATCTTTTAATTCTATTTCAAGTTTAGGATAATAATAATCAAGTACATTACTTCTGTTTTCTAATTCAATTACCGTACTTTCTTCATTGTCGCTTAAATCATATTCCTCAACATATATAGGTGACCAAGCATAAGGTGAATTTGTTTGAAAGGTTAGTTCTATATATCCTTGATTCCCCATTAAATTCAAATTAGCTGGGCTAGTACATATTGCATAATAATATTTGCTTAAATCATCACTCGTTTGAAACTCTTTATATGTATCTTGTATTAGCCATTTAGCTATTTTATTTCTTTCTTGAGGTGTCCAGTCTTTGATTCTCATATTATTGTATGCTAATATAAATTGTACTGTAAATTCTATTGGTTCTCTATTGACACGATAAAAATATGGTGTAATTTTTTTATAATGTCTTTCTTCTTCTATGTTTGCACCACCCCAATATGGTACTTCTACAAAATTATTGCTTTGACCGATTCTAACTATATACAAACCCATATCTGTAGATTTTATTCCATCATAAATAAAATATGGAGATTGCATTTTATCACCTTCTTTCTTAAAAAAAACATAACAAGACCAATTATCTTAATGCTTTAACTGATCTTGTTATGCCATTCTTGTTTAAAGTTCTCACTAATTTTTCTGCTATATCATTAGTTGCTGCTTTTACTTGAGGTATTACCTCTTTCGTTAAATTTCCTTCTACATTTATTAATTTATCAAAGTTTAATACTATATCATTTTTACTAATATCTGGTGGTGAAATTTTAGGCAACGCTACTCTTAAAGTTGATAATACGCTACTTTGCAATATTTTTCTGAATTGTTGATCATTAAATATCCATTCTGGATTAGTTTGTGTTCCATGGAATTTAGCTATCAATGTACCTGTTTTAGTTATTTTACCACCGTTTTTGTAACCTAGCCTCTTCAATTCTTCATAAGATATGTTTTTTAAATCATCATAAGTATAATCATCAGAAGGAATATTATATTTATCTCTTATCCTTTGGTTTTCCTCTGCATATTTTTGCATCAGCCTTATATCTTCTTCTGTTTTATTTGCTTTTGCATTTAATTGTTCCCATCTAAATTTATTACCTTTATATGTTATATACTCTAGTTCTGTCATATCTGACAATTTGCCAGTACCAGTATTGCTAGACCTCTTATATCCAGTAAAATTACTTGATAAATAATCTAATTCTTTTATAGCTTGTTTTGCATTTTCTAATTCTTGAATAAATTCATCTCTTATAATATCAGCTAATATTCCCATTCCTGGTCCGAATTTATTTTCAAATTCTATATAAGCATCATATATATCTACAAATACTCCTTCTGCTACTTCTACTTGTCCTCGCATAAGTGCCTCTCTAGCCTCTGCATACATTTTTTCGTCTGAATACTTTTTCTCTAAATATTTTTTATTAATTTCGTATTCTTCTTGCAATCTTTTCTTTTCATTTTTATAATATTCTTCTGCTATTTCTTGTTTTTCTTCTATTGTTTCTTCAAATTCTTCAAGCTGTTCTTGTAACGAATCTTTTAATAATTCTCTTTCTCTATCTTGTTGCATTTCTGCTATTTCTTCATTTATCTTTGCTAAATCTTCTCTTAATTCAGCAACTTTGTTCTGTGCTGTTAGTGAATCATCTAAAGAAAGTATATCTATTTGTCTTTGTATTTCTGCTGCTTGTTCACGTTTTTCATTAAGTTTATCTATATAATCTTCTTGCTCTGCTTGCTTATCTAGTGCATTTATTTTCTCTTGTATCATTTTCTTGTATGCTGCTAATTCTTCTTCATATTTTTCCATACGTGCTTCATATCTTTCTTCTAATAATTCCATATCTTTTTCGTATGCTTCTTCTAATGCCTCTTGTTCTTCTTCTCCTCGCTTTTTAATTATTTCTACTATTTTCTCTTGTATGCTTTCTAATGCCTCAAGCCTTATTTCACGTTGTTGTTCAAGTATATCTTCCATTTCTTGATTTAATTCTTGATTAGTTTTTACTACATTTTGTATTTCTTCATTTGCTTCCATCCATGCTTGTTTTAACAACTGCACCCAATTAAATATTTTCTCCATTTCTTCTTGCTGCTCTGCTGTAGCTTGATTATACTGATTAATGTATTCAAGAGTTCGTTCTGCATTTTCATCAAACCATGAATCTATATCATATTGACTATATTGTTCTCTTATCTTATTTGCAAGAGCATGAATTTCTTGTTGTTCTTGCTTATAAGACTGTAGTACTTCTACGTTTTTATTTATTAACTGTCCTATTAATTCATACTGCTTACTTAATCCCTCTAAACTATCATCATCTTTTGCTAACTCTAGTTGTTCTTCTAATAAATTCCTTGTCTCAATTAGTTTGTCATTTTTAATCTGTATTGCACGTATTTCAGCTTCTATAGTATCAAGATATTGCTTTTCTATTTGTGTAGATTTGCTAGTCGTATTAGTACCAGTATCTATTTCAGCCATGTTAATTGATTTAAAATCTAGGCCACCATATTTTAAAGCAATATCTTCAAACATTCGACTTATTCTATTTCTTTCAAGTGCTAATCTTTGTTGCATATTCCTTCCTAAATTATCTACTCTACCACCTGCTCCCATTGTTTCTACAAGCCCTTCTTCAGCTGTTACTTTATAAAAATCTGCCCATAGTTTTGCTAAATTACTAACTAATCGTCTTTCGACCATCATTTTAGCTTCTGCTAAAGATTTTGCATTCTCTAAATCTTTATTGTAGTATTCTTGTAATTCATTGACTAAATCTGCATTACCTTTTATTTTTGCATTGTAAAAATCTTCGCTAACCATAAGCATATTTACATATGCTTGTTTTTGTGCTTTTTCTTCTTCAGCTATAATTCTAATTAACTGTTGCCTTAACTCTTGCTCATTTGACAAATATGGCAATAACTCTTGATATTTTGTTATTATTTCTTGTTTTGTTTCTGCTGATAGGCCTTCTTCTGTATTTAATTCGTTAAGAATTTTGTAATATTCTTGTATTTTTGTTGTTACTTCATCAAATTGCTCTGTAAGTTCTTCAAGAGATTGACTGTATTGTTGATAATCAACTGTTGCTGTTTCTATTTCTTCGTTTAATTCTTCTTGAGTTATTATTACTTCTTCAATAGCAGCAATCAATTCTGATAATTCTTTAGGTGTATCATTCCCCATTATATCTGCATAATTATACATTGTTTTAAGCGAATCGCTTAATGATGTTTTTATATTTAATATTTTTTCATTAATTTTGTCATACGCTTCTTTAGTTGTAGCATTATCTAATTCTTCTTGTAGAGCAAGCAATTCTTTAATATCTTCTCTTATTTTATCTGCACCTGAATCTTCAAATACTATACCTGTCATTGGATCAATTGAACGTGTAAAGAATTCTTGGTTTATAAGTCTTTCTGTTTCAATTTTCTGCAATTCTTTTTTAGCTTCTAATTCTTGTTCTAATAATGCTAAATATTTTTCTTGTTCTTCTGTTCTATTTTCTTCAGCTTTTAATTTATCATATTCAGTTTGCAACTCGCTAACTTCAGTAGACAATATTTCGACAACTTCTTTTTGTTCTTCAAGAGAAGTTGTTAGTGCATCTACTGCTTTTATAATTCCTATTATTGTTGCTGTACCTGCTACAGTCCAAAATAGAGGGGATGCTAACATAGCATCAGTTAATGTTGAAAACGCCGCAGCTAATCCATTGGTAGCAGCTTCAATTGCTATAACTCTCAACGCTAGAACTAATGTGCTATTCATGATTTTATCTAATACACTAAATTTTGTAAATATATGAATTAATCCTGCAATAGATAATGAAATTGCACTTACTTGTAATATAAATTCGCTAATGGTGTTATTAACTAATTTATCCATTGTTGTAACTATTTTTTCTAATACAGTTACAAAACCTTTTATAGTATCTGAATCTATAAGATTTTTCCAAAACATTTCTATAGCACTTGATAATCGTGATATTCTACCTTCGATAGAGTCTAAATACTTTTCATTTTCTATAGCTGCACTATTTAGACTATTGTTCGCTGCATTTATTGATTTTTCTACAGCTTCCCAGTTCTCCATAATTGCTACTAATATCTTACTTTGTCTATTACCTGCTATAAGTTCATTCAAATATGCCTTTGCTTCATCTGTAAGATTACCATATACTTTATGTAATGATTCTAATATTTCGTATGTTGATTTTAATCCACCATTTTGTTCATCTATTATGGATACTGCACCCTTGGTATATTTATCAAACGCCTCTTGTATGCTTGGTATAAGTCCTTCTATTCTTTCGCCTGTTTCTTCCATTCCTCTTAATCTTTGACTTATCATTATTAATCCACTTGATACCATTTCTGCATTTCTTAAACTTTCATACGCTGCTGTACCTAGCGCTACTAATTCTTCAAAACTTGTTCCTGTTTGGGCTAACGTTCCACTTGTTCGTCTTAATATTTCAGTTAAATTACTTACATCTATTGCCATGTTGTTTGATACTTCGTTTAAAACATCTACTACATGTGCTGTATCCATTGTTTCCATTTTAAATCCTTTTAATACTGCTATTAATGAAGAAGCAGCATAAGTTACATCTTCTATTCCATCACCTATATTAGTTAATAATAATGCTTGTTGGCTTAATTCAAACGCCTCTTGTAAATCAAAACCAGCACGTTTAAATTCAGTCGTTGCATCTATAACTTCTTTACCTGTTCTACCAATAGCACGACCGGCCTCGTATGCTTTATCTGCAAATGCTATTAATTGATTTCCTGCTAATTCTGATACTTTACTTAATTCAGTTAATGATGTGTCAAGTTCTTTAATGCTTATTATGCCATCTCTTATTGAATTTATAAAACGTACTAAAATTCCACCTACTAGATAAAATCTCATAAATTTATAAGCATTTTCAAATGTTCTTGCTAATATACTACCTGATTGTTTTGCGGTTTCTTTTAATAATTTAAATTTAGTATTAAGTTCATTCATCTTTTGTGTTAAATTTGGTGTATCTATGTTAAGAGCTTCTATATTCTTTCTTATATCCTCTAATACTTCTTCATTAAATCTACCCGCTTGTTTAGTAGCAAATATGTCTAATTCTCCAGGAACATCTTCAAAACCAAGCATACGCTGTTTGTATAATTCAAGACGTTCAGTTAATTTCTGTTGCAATTTATAATTTTCTTCCAATGCTTTGTTTATATATTTAGCTTGTATTTGTGCTTCTTTTTCTCTTTGTTTAATTCTATTCATTTCTGTTTTTGCTATAGCTTCTTGTATTTTTTGTTCTTCTTGTAATGATTTCTTTTTATTATTTGTTATTACTAATTCTTTTTTTTCTAATTCATTAGTTTTATTATTTAATTGTTCTACAAGTTTAACTTGTTCTCCATATTGATTTGTAATTTCTGTAGTTACTTTATTTAAATAAGTAGAACCTTCTTTAGTAAATTTTAATTGATGTGTTATTTTATCTACGACACCATTATCATCTATATTAATGTTTTGTGATATTTCATTTAATTGTTTATTAATCGTTTCTATGTTTTTAAATACTGTATCATCTACATTTATATTAAGTTTAATTGCTTTAGCGTTTTTAGAAAGATTATCAATCTGTTTCTGTATATTAACTAATGAAGATTCGTCTAGTTCTGCTTGTAATACTATTTTTAATATATCTGCCATTTTTTCACCACCTTATCGTAAAATAGGCAAAAAAAATAAGACTTAAAAATAAGTCTTATTTTAAACATTATTGCTGTTTTCGTGTTTGCTCATAACCTCTTTTATGTCATCATAAATTTTCTTTAATAGAAAAGCATCTCCACTACCTTTTGTCTTTTGTAAAAATAACATATAATCTACTTCATAATCTTTTTTATATGATATAACTAGCATCTTTAAATCTTTTTTACCTGATAATCCAGCAACTGCACCTGCACTACCAAATACAGCCGTTCCAGCTATAGCTTTACCCACAGAAAATTTTTGATTATTTACAATTTGATTTGCTGATTCTATAGACATCTCAATTACATCGTCATATGGGATAAATTTTTGATAACCCATAGAAGTTATTCGTAAACCATCTTTTAATCCAGCAATTTCAGCTTCAAGTCCTTGTGGAACATTATCACATTTTATTACATCTAAATCAATTTTAGGATCGCCTTCAGGTGTTCTTATTCTCTTTTTAAATTCATCTGTATCGCCTATTATAATATAAATACCAATTATAATTATAATAATAAATATAACCCAAAACATACAATCCCTCCAATAAATTTATTATTATGTACTTATATTATATTCCAATGGAGGTATTTATTTAATATCTATATGAAATTTCAATTTATTTTCGCTGTTTATAATATTATATTCTTATTTTTTTATTTTATGTATATTTATAATTATTTTATAATAATTTTATTGCATTGTCAAATTTTATTTAACTTTAATTCCTCTTTTAGATAATCCTTTTATTAAATAATTTTTAAATTTACCATCTTGTAACGCATTAAACGTCTCTGCTACATAAGGTCTTGCACCAATTTCTTTGTCTAAATCTCTTTTGTAGCCCCATGTATAACCTTTACCAGTTTCAATTATAGTTGGAATGTACTTTCCTGTTTCTTCATCTGTTCTAGTAGTAGCAACTTCTAAAGTATTATCATTAACTAATTTAGTTTCAATTGCTTCAAGCAATTTATATGTTCTTATATAATCTTCAGGAGTATATTTTTCATACACCTCTGTTTCAATCTTTTCTTGCATAGTGGTTTTAGCTGTTTGTGATATTTCATCATTCATAGTTTCTTTAATTTTATTTTTTAAAGTTTGTTCTAAATCACTTAACGTTCTTATCTCCATTATTTGTTCCTCCTTTAGTCTTATTAATAAAATCTTTTACAAATTTAAGTTTATTTGGTTCAAAATTATTTATCTCTTCTTTAGTTTGCTCTATCATTTTTTTTATTTCTTCATCTGTAGGAGTTTTATCTATAATTTTATTTATCATAGCCTTTATATCATTTTCTTTTTTATGCTTATTTTCATTATATAATTCCACATGTCTTACCATTTGTTTAATTGTAATAATTTCATGAGTTATAGCATGTTCAATAGCACTATATATACCAGTAGACATCAAAAAGTCATATCCTTCTAAAATATCTTTTGGAAGTTTTATGTTTGTATAATATTGTGTTATTAAAATTACCTTGGCAATTTCTTTTTTATTATAATCTATTAAATTCATTTCTTGATTTTCTAAAGAAGTTTGATATATTGAATTAACTAAATTCATTTTTTCTTTTATAGGTAAATACTTCTTAACTTCTATCTTCAAACCATTTACTTGTACTTCAACTACATTATCTATTTGTTTACGCATTTCTTTTAATTCCTTAACGTTAATTTTACTTGACATTAAACAACCTCCTCAAATAAAAATTAAAATATAGGTGGGATTTTATACCCACCTTTTTTATAATTTTATTTTATTATGAATCAGAACCTGTTCCTGTATCTCTAGGCACAACTACATATCTACCATAACTTAAAGTACCTTCTGATACTTGTGCAGTAAAGTTTATTTCATTTGTCTTGTTTGAACCTGCTTCAAATGTTTCTTCTATATTTCCATCTGGCAATGCTTTGTCGAATATATAATAAATATCTGCTACTACTTTATTTGTTTCAGGGTCGTATGCTATACCGTGTAATTGAACCTTGTAATTTTTAGGGAATTTATCTGTTCGAAGCTCTAATATGTCTCCTGTAACTTCTTCATCTGTTACTGTAAATGAACCATCTGCTGCAGTATCAACTTTTTTTATTGTAGCTGAACCTGATTCGAATTCATTTCCTGTTTGAATTTCATAAACATCATCATAGTGCATTGCTATTGTTACTCCAAAAGTTATTCCATCATCAGATTGTATCATTCCTACAACTCTGTTATACAACCCTGCTCTTATTTGTTCTTGTGCTACACTTTTGTTTACATTTGCACTTGATGTCAATCCTAAAAAGTAATTATTGCCAGTATCTAAATCTTCTAAAAATGCTT
>ENA-OWPA01001996-OWPA01001996.1-bioreactor-metagenome-genome-assembly--contig:-NODE-1996-length-11194-cov-2.655932_pt1 | contig 11194 bp, 12 predicted proteins | sample MGYA00238139_ERZ651803 | MGnify/ENA primary metagenome ERZ651803 (study PRJEB26909, sample SAMN07631231) | bioreactor metagenome | isolation source: Switchgrass digestor | place: USA: Dartmouth...
GCCATTTGGTAATCAGGGGTTAACTCTAAAACCCAATTTAGAAGAAAACCCATTTTAAAAGATGGAAAGGAGAAAGAATATGAGCCTGGAAAAGATTTATAATGCTGTTATTGATATGGACAATGACACCGTTGTGGAAGGTGTCCAAGCAGAATTAGACAAAGGTACAGATATCTCCAAGATTTTAAACGAAGGTCTCATCGGGGCAATGGATGAAGTAGGACGCCGTTTCAGCGAAGGTGAATTCTTTGTTCCGGAAATGCTGATGGCAGCAAAAGCCATGAAAGCAGGCCTGGATGTCCTAAAACCCCACTTAGCCAAAGGTCAAAGTGAAGGTAAAGGAACGGTTATCATCGGCACCGTAAAAGGTGACCTCCATGATATCGGCAAGAACCGGGTAGCCATGATGCTGGAAGGTGCCGGTTTTGAAGTTGTAGATTTGGGCGTTGACGTAGATGCTGCAAAATTCATTGAAACCGCTAAAGAACGCAATGCCAAACTGATTGCTATGTCCGCTTTGCTTACCACCACCATGCCCGGTATGGAGGAAACCATTAAGAAGATTAAAGCTGAAGGCTTAGACATTAAGACCATGGTCGGTGGCGCACCTGTTACCAAGGCCTTTGCTGATAAGATTGGCGCTGACGGCTGGAGCGAAGACGGCCCAGGAGCAGTAGAAGTTGCCAGAAAGCTATTGGCTTAAAATCTGCGTAAATATGCCTAAACCAATAACAACGCCTAATCTGTAAGGATTTATGGTATGAAAGGATGAGTTAATCTATGCTAATTGTTGGTGAATTAATTAATGCAAGCAGAAAAGCAATTGCCCCAGCTATTGAGAACCAAGATAAGGACTACATTCAAAAAGTTGCTAAAGATCAAAGAGACGCCGGCGCTAATTTTATCGATGTCAATGCCGGGATCTTCGTGGGCAAAGAAGGAGAATACCTTGAATGGTTAGTAAAAACTGTTCAAGAAGTTGTTGATGCACCATGCAGCATCGACAGCCCCGATCCCAAAGCTATTGAAAAGGCCCTGGCCGTTCATAAAGGCACAGCCATGATCAACTCCATTTCCTTGGAAAAGAGCCGTTATGACGCTTTACTCCCTGTTGTAGCCGGAACGGATCTTAAAGTTGTGGCTTTGTGCATGAGTGATGATGGAATGCCTGAAACTACGGACGCTCGACTGGCTAACGCTGATAAATTGATCAACAGCCTGGTTAAGAACAATGTTCCCATTGAAAATATTTATGTGGATCCTTTGGTCCAACCAGTATCCACCAATAGTCAGTTCGGTATCGAGTTCTTAAATGCCATTGAAGGAATTAAGACCCGTTATCCCGGTGTTCATACCATGTGCGGTCTCTCCAATGTTTCCTATGGCTTACCCATCCGTAAATTTATGAACGCAACATTTGCTATCATGGCTATCGCCAAAGGTTTGGACGGTTTAATCATTAACCCACTGGAACCACTGATGATGGCAGGCATAATCACAGCTGAGACCTTAGCCGGACGGGATGACTATTGCACCCGTTACTTAAAGGCTTACCGTGATAAGAAGTTTGAGTTCTTAGGCTAAGCCTAAAACATTCAAGGGGTGGTTTACCCACCCCTTGTTTATTGTTTTATTTCCTTGTTATCTCTCATTTTATCTCTTATTATTATTTATGGTTATTCAATTGGGTATTTCTTAATGCGCATTTTTAACCTTGTATATCTTATTTTTGAGTATCTTATTAATTGGTATCTTATATATAGATATCTTATAATTTAGATATTTTATATTTAGAATCTCATATTTAGGCATCCTATAGCCGGAATATAATTTTGTATCAGGAGTAGGAGAGATAGTATGGCTCTTGTAATGTTTGACTATGATGGAGTTATTGTTGACTCAGAGGAGATCTTCCTCCAAAACTTTGCCGCTGCCTGTGCAGCTCATGGTTATAAGGCTACGGCCCAAGAATTGATCGATTGTTTTGATGATAATTTTTATGTCAGCATGAGCAAAAAAGGGATTGAAGAGGCAATAATTAATGCTATTCTTAAAGACTTTAAACAACTGCAAGAGCCATGCTTGGAGGGTCTTCAGCTTTTTGCCGGTATTCCGGAAATGCTTGAACAATTAGCTCAAGTCCACGATCTTTACATCATCACTTCAAATCTCTCTTCAGCCACCAAAGCTATTTTAGCCAAGCACAATATCCACTGTGTTAAGGATGTCATCGGCGCTGATATCGAAAAAAGCAAGGTGAAAAAGATCCAGCACGTCATGCACGTGAATCCCCTTCGCCCTGCTTTCTATGTGGGTGATACCAAAGGAGATATGTTAGAAGGACGCCAGGCCGGAACCTCCCCTATCGCCGCAGCCTGGGGCTGGCATTCCGAAGAGCGTCTCCGCCAGGGCAATCCCGACTATGTGGCCCATTCACCGCAAGAACTGGTGAAAATTCTGACTGAACTTCCTACGGATTAATCTTCCTGCGGACTAACCTTCCATCAGACTAATCACCCATAAAGATCTGAATAATAAAATCTTAAAAATCTTAACCAGTAAGGTCTTATAATGAAATTTTTGCTAATAAAATTTTAGCTAATAAAATCTTTGCTTGTAAAGTCTTAGCTTGTAAAGTCTTAGCTTGTAAAGTCTCAGCTTGTAAAGTCTCAGCTTATGAAGCTTAACTTATTAAGCTTGACTTAATATTTTACAAAGTTTTAATTAATACAGTTTATCAAGTCTAGGTGAGACCATTCCCTGAACCATAAGCTCTATGCTGTTCTGGAAGATGGTCTTTTGTTATTTCTGACCTTATTTGACATTTCTCCAGACTTTTTGCTTCTGTCATTTCCACTTTAATTCTTCGAAATATAGTATTTGATGTCTCTTCGAAGGTTAATTTTGATGTTTTTTGACATTTACTTAACACACATTTTTAAACTTAATCAAGCTTTGCTGATTTTCTATTAGCTTGATAGTTCTTTCTGTTGACTAAGCACTGCTCTTAAAGAACTTTACTTAAAAAGGCTTGGGTTCGAGGATTCTGCGGATTGTTAAAAAGCTGTTCCGGAGTTCCTTCTTCCATGATCTTTCCTTCATCCATAAAGATCACCCGGTCCCCTACCTCCCGGGCAAACCCCATTTCGTGAGTGACGACAACCATGGTCATACCTTCCCGGGCCAGGTCCTTCATAACCCCTAATACTTCCCCGACCATCTCCGGGTCCAGAGCTGATGTAGGCTCATCAAAAAGCATGATTTTCGGGCGCATAGCTAAAGCCCGAGCAATGGCTACCCTTTGCTGTTGACCGCCGGATAGTCTGTCCGGATATTCATGGGCTTTGTCCTCCAACCCAACTTTTTTGAGCAATTCCATAGCGATTTTCTCGGCTTCTGCCTTGCTGGTTTTGCGGACAACTTCCGGTGCCAAGGTGATGTTCTGTAAAGCCGTTTTATGGGGAAAAAGATTAAACCGTTGAAATACCATCCCCACTTCCCTTCGAATGGCATTAACATTGGTTTCGGAGTTCAGGGGAATACCGTCGATTATTATCTCGCCGGCATTGATGTCCTCCAGTTTATTGAGGCAGCGGAGGAAAGTACTTTTCCCCGAACCACTGGGACCGATTATTACCACGACTTCTTTCTCTTTAATATGGCAATCAATTCCTCGCAATACTTCCAACTTACCAAAATTCTTATGCAAATTTTTAACGCTTATCACTTACACCGAGCCTCCGTTCCGAATAATTGACCAGGCGGGAAAGAATTAAGGTCATGGCCAGATAGAATAACGCTACCTCAAAATAAATGACAAAAGGCTGTAAGGTTCTACTAACAATAAGTTTGCCAGTATACATGAGGTCCTGGAGAGCAATAATGGACACCAAAGAGGAATCTTTCAGCAATGCGATAAATTCGTTGCCTAAAGGAGGTATTACCCGTTTCACCGCTTGAGGAAGAATAACATGGCGCATGGCTTGAGCTTGAGTCATCCCTAAAGAACGGGCAGCTTCAGTTTGCCCCCGGTCAATGGACTGAATACCCGCCCGGAAAATCTCCGCAACATAAGCTCCGGAATTGAGCCCTAGGGCCAGAATCCCTGCAATAAATTGATAGTTATTGGGAGTTTGAAATTGCAAGAGTTGGGGAATTGCAAAGTAAACCATATAGATTTGTACCAATAAGGGAGTCCCTCTAAAAAAATCAATATAAGCAATAGCTATCCCTCGCAGGATTTTAACATTGCTTAAGCGCATTAAAGACATAAACAAACCAATTACAATTCCCATTGCCACTGCCACTGCAGTAAGCTCTAAAGTAAGAATCGCTCCTTTCAGAAGAAGCCCAAAGCTATCAGCCATCAGTCCCCAGCGAAGTTCCACATTATATCCTCCTTTATCGTTTTTGTTAGCATTAACCCTGGAATTGGGGAGAAACTCTAATAAGAATTTCTCCTTTCCCGGAAAAACTATACTGCCTGTTCAAAAGTAAACGCCCAGCATTGCTAGGCGTTCTGGATTTTTTAAGATAGGCCACATGAATTAGAATTCCGGAGCATCCTCGTTGAACCATTTCTTGTAAATCTCGTTGTACTTGCCGTTCTCCTTAAGTTTCTTCAAGGAGGCATTTACCTTTTCTGCTAACTCTGTATTGTCCTTTTTAAAAGCAATACCGAAATATTCTTTTTCAAAATTGCTTGGTACAACTTCGAGATTTACATTCGGATTTTGAGCGATGTAGTAGTAGAAAATAGGTGTATCTGCTACCACAGCTTCGGAGCCGCCAATCATCATATCATTGATGGCGTCAGCAATGGTTTCGAATTTCTTAGGATCAATTCCTAAATCTTCTACAGCAAATTGGCCAGTGGTTCCTTGTTGAACTGCCACATTCTTACCGACTAAATCCTGCTCAGATTTTATATCGGTACCTTTCTTAACAGCGATGATTTGAGCCGATTCAAAATAAGGATCACTGAATAATACGGACTGAGCCCGTTCTTCTGTAATGGTCATAGCAGATATTACACAATCATAATTTCCTAAAGCGACAGCGCCAACCAAGGTGTCAAAGACAGCGGACTCAAACACTACTTTGTAGCCTAAGTCTTCACCTATGGCATTCATTAAATCAATGTCAAAGCCCACAGGATTATTCTTTTCGTCCATAAACTCAAAAGGCGCATATTCAATAGCTGAACCAACTTTGAGAACTTTTTCTTCACCTGAAGCAGAACTATTGTTGCCGGATTGCTGCGTTTGGCTACCTCCACAGCCTGTCAGAGCCAGTAAACTCATCACAACCAAAGCAACAAGGACTTTGTGTAAACCTTTTTTCATAATTATCCCTCTTCCTCTTAGTCTTTCCTTTAATTTTGCCAGCTCTTAGCTGATATGTTCGCAAATAGGAGCTTGCTTTTCTTATATTGAATATTATACATACCGATGTAATTTTATTCAATAGAATTTTTTTAAATTTTTAAGGAACTCTTTTAAGGAACTCATATGAACTCATAATATAATGAAGCCCAAAAAAAGCATAAAAAAAGCATTGGATTTCTCCAATGCTCTCATATATTCTTGTTTATTTTTTATTGATTGATTAGCGACTTACACGATGCTGTTGGTAGCAATCGCGGCAGTAAACAGGACGATCTGAAGTTGGTTGGAATGGTACTTGTGTTTCAACACCACATTCAGAACAGATTACAGTGTGCATTTCCCGTTGACGAGTTTCGCCGTTATTGCGGTTTGCTTTACGAGCGTTACGGCAGTCACGGCAACGTTGTGGCTCATTTTCGAAACCTTTCTCTGCATAAAATTCTTGTTCACCTGCTGTGAAAATAAATGTGGTCCCGCAGTCTTTGCAAACTAGTTCTTTGTCTTGAAACGCCATGAAGAAAATCCCCTTACCTTTAAATAATAGTAACAGACTCACGCCTATCCTTATTCATTATATCACCGAAACTTAAGCCTGAATAGCCCTTTTTTCCTTCTAATTCCCCTTTTCCATGCCTGCTGCGAGAACCAAACCATATACCTCTGCCACCCCAACTTTTTTTAATTCTTTTGCACAATGCTCCAGGGTGGCGCCGGTGGTAAGAACATCATCCACAAGCCAGACCTTAGACCCTTTAATCAGTTTTACACTCTGGAGTGAGGCATTAATTCGAAAAGCACTTTCCAGGTTCTTTAAGCGCTCTTTCCGCCCCAAACCGACTTGAGGCGTTGTAAAATGAATGCGCTCAAGTTTATCCCATAGAGGTATGCCCAGCTCCCAGTGCAAAAGAGAAGCGATTAGTTCTGCCTGGTTAAATCCTCTCTGGGCCAAACGCTCCGGATACATGGGCACCGGCACCAGGAAATTCGGTGGTGGCAGATGCTTAATGGCAAAGTCCCCTAAGGGTTTGCTTATTCTTTTTAATAAATAAGGCTGAGCTTTAAACTTTACCCCTTGAATGAACTCTCGCCAGGCGCCTGTATAATGACCCCAGGCTACTACTTTGCTAAGCTCAGCAGGGCCTTTACCATCAGCACAATCTTTACAGATTCCCTGTGATGCTCCAATTTTCCCGCAACCCCGGCAGCGCTCCAGTTCAGGATAAAAATATATGGACTCACATTCCCGGCAAAAGACCCGATCATCCACTACCAGGGTCTCGCAAAGAAGGCAAGCGGACTTAGACTCATAAAGAAGAGAATGAGCCAGTTTCTTAAACTCTTGCCAAACAGGCCAAACAGGAGAATCCTTTAGCGCCATCCCTTTACTCCTCCCTAATCAGTGTTAAATTGGCAAGTCTTTATTAAATCATTTTCTAATCTATTAGCCCTTGCTCTTTGGACAGGAGATTTTGCTCCTTAATCCAGGCAATGGCTCTTTTAATCGAGGAAGTTTTGTTCCGGCTGAGATAAAAGACTATACCTGTGGGATTTTCTTTGGTTCGGCCTACGCGACCGGCCATTTGGACCAAAGCTCTCTCATCAAAGACTTCATGATCTGCTTCGAGCACCAAGACTTGAGCATTGGGTATCGTCACTCCCCGCTCTAAAATGGAAGTAGAAACAAAGACCCGGAACTTCCCCCGGCGCAAATTTTCAATTTTCTCCTGTCGCTGAGGGTCAGAGCTATAACTGCCGGCTATCTGCCACTGGGGAAAATGGCACTGCAATAGATCCACCCAAGGTATGACCCAAGATATTTTCGGTACGAACATAAGCACCGGTCCACTCTGGGCAAGAATGGCCACTAAAGGGAAAACATCTTTTGACAATTGGTTTTTCTCTTTTCCCCCTACATGCTGAGGGTCAAATCCCTGAGGTACCTGCCGCCATTCCGGAACAGGCAGAGGTTTGCGGTGATGACGGGCAGGTAAACGAATGAGTTTTAATCGTCCCTCTTGCACCGCTGCAAGACTTTCAGGGGAAGGAGTAGCCGTAAGGTAGACCAGTTTCCCTCTGGGTTTTAAAGCCTGTTTAAGACCCCAGGCCAAGGCTTTATTGCCGTGGTAAGGAAAGGCATCCATTTCATCAAGAAAGATGAGGTCAAAGGCTTGGTAAAAACGGAGTATTTGATGGGTGGTGGCAATAACAAAGGGACCCTGGCAAAATCGTTCCGGACTGCTCCCGGTCAGGACAATTGATTTTAGGCCTTGGAAATCCTCCTGAATCCGCGGGGCTACATCCCTGACCACATCCTGCCGGGGGGCTGCGAAAAGCACTTTTTTTCCTTGGGCAAGTGCGGAGGCAATGGCAGGAAAACAAACCTCCGTTTTCCCTGCTCCACAAGCCGCCCATAGAAGCACTCCCTCAGGGATAGCCCTGTCTTCCCGGACAAAGGCCAAAACTTCCTGAGCCGCTTGCTTCTGGGCCTGGCTTAATTCCCAGCGAGGAGCCAACTCCACATCCCTTTGAGGAAACAACTCCTGGAACCCTTGAAAGAGCAACTCCCGTGATCCCTGAGGGGGCAACTCCTGCCTTTTTTGAGACAGGGATTCTTGTATCCCTGTTTTGGCAGGCTTTTCTCTCACTGCTTCCTTTTGCTTTTTTAGTGAATGCGTACCTAAAGAACGGTAAATAACGTTTAGGGAGCTTAAGGCCCCTAAAGCTTTGCAGGAAGGACAAGTAGCAGCAGCACCATAAATACTTGTCCACTCTTCTAACTGGGTTTCGCCACAACGTTGGCATTGCCAAGTTCCTTGTTCCTTTTTGACGGCTACAAGCCATTCCGCTTCACCCTGGTCAGCCACCTCTTGGCAACACCTGATAACTTCTTCAAAACTTAAACCCCATTCTCCGGCTAAACGTTTAAGATCAGCCCCGGCTAACAAGCGTCCCTCAATTCTTTGGCGAAAATCCTCCCTAAGTCCCTGACAATCCGGCTTTTGTCTTAATGCCAATTCTTGCTTTTCTTCCCTTGAAAGGCAATCATCCTTCCCTCTTTCCAGGGGCTGCCCACCGCATTGCCACTGCCAATTTAATTTGGCCAATTCCGGGGTCTTCCGCAAAATCTTTAGGATCTCCCGCTTAAGCTCTTCCCTTTTTGATTCTTCACTTCCCACAAGAGGCGGCTTAAAAAGCCTTTGACTAAGGAGTTTTGATAGACCGTTTTTCCTCGTTTGAACTTCTTGCAGCACATATTGAGCATAACTTAAAGGAAGGCCGGGCAGCAAAACCTGGCCCTCCTCTTGGCCTTTTTCTTTCAATGGGGTTAAATAAAGCTTGCCGTTGTTAGCTAAATAGAAATAGAACAGCATGGCTTCCACAGCATCCTTATCCTATTTTTCTTTAAATATTTATCCTTTGTCTTTTCTTTGCTAACCCAAATTGCCTTTTGATTATTCAGCCAAAGATTTCCACTATGTTTCTCTCTCTTTCTGGGCAGTCTAAAAGTGTTCCAGTTAAAAAGCTTTTACAAACAAAGGAGGAATGCAATTTGCTAAAGAAATTGGCAATTAGTTTGCTGACCCTTGCCTTCCTTACTTTTGGTGCCGGTCCAGCCTTTGGGGAAACTACAACTGCACCTGACCCCGCCAAACTGGCAGAAATAAAAGCTCTCCATCAACAAATGGTCGAGCTTAAACTGCAAATAATCGAAAAAAAAGTGGAAGCTGGAATTTTAGAAAAAGAGAAGGCTGAGAAAATTAAAGAAGCTATTAAAGAACGGCAAAGAAAAGTAGAAGAGGACCTGGCCAAGGGAAAACTGGACTTTGAGAAGAAGCCTTGCAAAAACTGCAACAGAGACGGCGATAAAGAAAAGCAATCTAATGGCCAAGTGAAAGAAAATAGGGATACCACGACTTCATCCAGCATTCGCCTTACTTTGCCCAGATAAAACTTTTTAACTGGAAACCTGATCCCCCAACCTTTGTTGGGGGATTGTTTCTTGAATATGCCAGGTAATGCCCGAAAAAGCCTGATTCAAACATTTAATATAAATAAGCTCTTCTTCCGAAAAGCGACCCTCATCCCCGGATAACTCAATCTCACAACGAACCGGTATCCCCATCTCCGCCTCTAAATGGCGTAAAAAGGGTTTTAAAGATAAAGCAAATTGCTCCTGGTTATAAATGGTTTCGGGATTCGTAAACTTAACGATTATTTGAGAACCGGCAAATTTCCCTTTCCAAACACTAATTTTGTTTTCTATGGATTTAGAAACCGGCCATTCCCAAGAATCTGCCATAAGCCAGAGTAAAGCGATGAGCACCCCTAATCCGGTCAACTGTAAACCCATAAAACTCCCCCCTATACCTAGGGTATGCAGGAGTCAGGGAAGAGCAATTTGTCTAAATATATCCCTGTTAAAAGGGCTGAGTTAGGCTAATAATTCTATTGCTCATATTATAAGACAGAATGATACAAACATCCATTTATTTCTATTATTTGTAACTATTTTACTGAGCACTTTCATTTAAGCCCAGAAAGATTTTCGCCCAGGCAATTGACCTGGGCTGAGCTGATTATGTTATGATGGTGTTAGGTGTTTAAGCTTCCAATTTAGGACCAACGGCGAACTTCAGTATTCCTTCAGCGACTAAGGTTTCACCAACATAGGCTTTGCCTTGAGCCATACCCACTCCCATTTTGAGCTTTATTAACTCCACCTCTAAACGGAGTTGGTCCCCAGGAACTACCTGGCGCCGAAAACGTACTTCTTCCAGTCCTGTAAATAGAGCTACATGCCCTGCATACTCCGGCATTTTTAGAAGGATTACCGCTCCAACCTGAGCTAAAGCTTCCATAATCAGCACTCCGGGCATGATAGGATAACCTGGAAAGTGCCCTTGAAAGAACGGCTCATTACCGGAAACGCTTTTTATTCCTACCCCTCTTTTTCCTTCCTCCAGCTCAAGGATGCGATCCACCAGCAAAAAGGGATAACGGTGGGGAATAATTTTTTGGATAGCTTGGATATCTAACATAGCAAGGCCCTCCTTAATATTGGACTGGAAAAACTCGACTAAGCATTTTAGTACCTAGTCATAATTTAGATATAAATAGTATACCCAAGTTTAGGGAAGAAGGGAAGAACTCAGGTGCCCAATTACAAAATTCTCCATTTAATTGGTGGGGGTGAAATCGGCGGCGCGGAGCAGCATGTGCTAACTCTCCTGGAAGGAATCAATTCAAGTTCCTTTGCCCTTGCTGTGGGCTGCTTAGTGGATGGGCCTTTCGCTCAGCTAACAGAGTCAAAGCATCTTCCTACCCTGCGTTTTCCGATGAAACACCCTTTGGATTTGACCCCCTTACCCAAACTGATAGAAAAAATCCGGCAAGAAGGCTTCTCCCTTATCCATACCCATGGCTCCCGGGCCAATCTTTTAGGCCGACTGGCAGGCAGGCGATTAAAGCTTCCTGTAGTAAGCACAGTCCATAGTTCCCTAAAGCAAGATTATCTCTCACCTCAAGCCGCTCTCTTAGCCTTAGCCTTGGACCGGCTAACCCTTCCTATGACTTCAGGAGTGATCACTGTGTCCGAGGCCCTGGCCCAGGAAGTAGCCCGGCGAGGAGCAAAAAATATCCGCACGATCTATAATGGGGTTCTTCCCTTGCCTGAACTGGCTGCGGAAGAAGAACGGGCAAGATTAAGAATCCATTTCCGGCAAAAATGGCAAATCCCTGAAGATGCTTTGGTTCTCGGCAGCGTTGCCCGGCTGCACCCAACAAAGGGACTGAACACTCTTTTGACT
>ENA-OWPA01001997-OWPA01001997.1-bioreactor-metagenome-genome-assembly--contig:-NODE-1997-length-11193-cov-21.923534_pt1 | contig 11193 bp, 13 predicted proteins | sample MGYA00238139_ERZ651803 | MGnify/ENA primary metagenome ERZ651803 (study PRJEB26909, sample SAMN07631231) | bioreactor metagenome | isolation source: Switchgrass digestor | place: USA: Dartmouth...
ATAGCAACTCATTAATTCTAGCTACCTTCTTCTCCACTTCTTCCTTCAACTTAGTGATTTCTGGATAGAGTTTTTCTTTTTCTTCCTTGCGAGCTTTAGCAATTAAGCTCTCAAAATCTATATTAGGTTGAGTCGGTGGAGTGTTAGGTGTTGGGTCTTGGTTTCCTCCATCTGGCTGTGCTGGAGTATTGCCTTCCCCCTCTCCTTCATCAGCAAGTGTTTGTCTAATTCCCATGTTTAATCTCTCTAACACTTTCTCCAATAATGTCTTGTTGGTTTTCATAATAAATCCTCCTTATAAAATTTAATTGTATTTACTGGATTACTTACTCCAGCCTTTTTGAACTTTCTTCTTAGTTTTTAGCAATTTCCCAGCATTTTTTATCTCTGGGTCAGTCTTTCCAGCCTTATTCTTAATTTTGGTAGGAATAGAGCTTCTTACTGTTGAATTACCATCTCCATAATATAGGTCTCTAGCCATGCAAATTACCTCCTTTGGATTTTAATTTATATAATAAGCAAATTGATGATGACAAAATTAATTCTACATTAAAACCACAATACATTTAATGATAATTCTTATCAATAGTAATTGTACTATATAAAATTACTTTAAACAACCCACTTGACAAAAAAAGTTTCACTATTATACAAGAGAAGAAGTACAAACTCACTAAGAGTTAGTACTCTGTTGTTTCTCTGGAGAATTGGTAAATCCTGCATTGACTTGTCCATCATTATTGGCTTTATTCTCATTGAGGTCTCTCTTCATAATATCTTTCCCTTTAGATTGTTTCTTCTTCATCTCTAAATTTTGCTTCATAGCTTCTTTCTCTTCCTCTGTAGAAAGTCCATATATCTCTGGGTACTTTTCTCTATCTCTATCTATCTCTTCTAATCTTCTTTGGATGTCTTTCTTTCCTAATCTCTTCATTCCACCTTCTCTATCCTCAAGTCCTAACTTCATCTCTAATTGAATAGCTTGTAACTCTACTAACTTATCTTTAGGTAAGTTCTCTTCAAAGATTATTTCATTTTGGTAGATGTCTCTCAAGTATCTGTCATCCTTCTTCCACTCTGATAGGTCTGCATCTATTAGTCCCTCTTCCAGTCCTATCTTAATAATGAACTTATTAACTTCTCTAAGACATTGAGCTGTTAGAGCTCTCTTCTGTTGTACTTTCTCTATAAGAGGTAGCATTGTTACTTGAAGTGCTACTCCAGATGTATTACTAATAGCTGACTCCTTTCCTAATGCTCCTTCTGGTATTCCTCCTATTTCGTGCATAGCTTGTTTAAGGTCTTTAATATAGTTAGTACTTGCTGAAAGGTCTCCTCTTAGTTCTAGGTTCTCTACTTTTCCATCCTTTGGTAGTCCTCCCCATACTTTATTAGCTCCCTTTTCAAGTTGCCCTATTCTTGCTCCATACACTACTGTTACTGGAGCACTGTGGTAGTCTATAATTTCAGATACATCTGAACTCTTCAAGTTAAGCTCTACATTTAGTGGAATAAGGTCATCTAAATCACTTGCTCCAGTATTCCTTCCAGCTAGGGGTAAGTTCTTACAATGGAAGAAAGGAATAATTCCATATTTATTTACATAAGTCCCTACTAAATCTTTTCCATAGTACACTTCCACTCTATCTCTATACCACACTTGTTTATATACAAGTGTTCTGGTCTTACTAGGCTCATCTGGATTTTGTCTAATAGGATACATGATAGTGAACTTTCTCATTACTTCCTTATCATATCCATCATCATACTCTGGGAAGCATATATGAGGGGGTACTACTATTACTCTTACTCTCCCCTTCTCGTACTCATCGTATGGGTCATAGAAATTTGGATTAAGAGTACCATCATCATTAAACTTAGGTTGGAAAGTTACTTGTATCCACGCATCTCCTGTTACACTCTTAGTTTGCCCTAACTCTAAACAGAACTGCTCTTTTTTATTATCATCCCATACTTCATTTAAGTAAGGTACTATTGCTTCCTCTACATGAGGTTTCATTTTAATGCTAAATCCCTTCCCTAGCTCAAACGCTACAAACTTATTAACAAATGCTCTACAGTAATTCTTTGTTACTTCTGCTTTCCCACTTGGAGGTATGTCCTCCCAATGATAACCTTCATAGAAATTCCACTTCTTTCGATAATCGGATAATCTCTTAACATCTTCTGGACTTAATTGTACTCCTAAACTTAAGAGACTAATATTCATCATATCTGTAAAGCTCGTTTTATTGACAAAATCATAAGCCATAATTTATCTCCTCCTTATCTTCTTTTAGCTGTAAATCTGTTTATTGCTTGAACAAAATTAGATGATGCTTTCTTATAAAAGTTCTCTTTCTCTGTGACTGGTCTATACACTTCATCCCCTTTAGCTCCCCATACTGCTAGAGCCAAGCTATCGCAGAAGTCATCATGTGCTCCTGCTACATTTGGGTGAGATACTACCATTAACTGCCCACTATATCCCTTCTCTAAATCTAAGAATTGCTGTTGAAATTTTTTGAACTCTATTGTACCCCTTGTCTCTTCATCTGCTGGATAGCGAACTCTCTTAGCTCTAAACTCTGAATTTAAGTGCTTATATAAATCACTCTTAGATTGTCTACTAAGTACATAAGGAACTACTTCATAATTTAAGTTGGCTCTTAATCTATCATATATTGCATCCCCTACTCCTGTAGCATCCATTACTATTCTTACTACATTAAAGTTACTTAGAAAGTCCATTATAATGTCATACTGCTCATTCCAGTTGTCTCCCTGTATCTCTTTCCATGCTTTAATGAATACTGGATAGGCTATATAATCTGGTACTCCTGCTTCCTGTGCTTTATCTACTATTGTAGGATTATCCCAGTCTACTTCTAATACTGTTATAACTGTACTATCTTGTTTCTTTCCTAAGTCTATTCCTACTACATGGGATTTCTTAGTATCCATTATAGAGAGTCCCCTATGAGGGTCTGCTAACTCATCAAATAACTTCCCACTAACAAACATACCTCTCTCTAATATCCACTTTAGATTGTATGACATCTGGAACTCATCTGAGTATTCTCCTATTCTCTTCTTTTCTCCTTCTACATACTTCTCATACTTAGGATTATACTTAATTACAGTTTTGTAGTTATACTCAAAGTGGTTTCTCTTTCCTCCATTAGCGTATTCCTTCTTATTTCTCTCAATAGCTTCATAGAAGAAGCCTTTTTGAGTTGTAGCTGTTCCTATAAGTACTTTAGTTGCATTGTAGAAAGCTCCCATAGGTGAGATTGACTTGGTGTACTTGAAGTTTCCAACATCCTGTGACTCATCAACTATTATAAGCATATATGAGTCACCTTCTATATTAGAGCCCTCACTTGCTGTCTGTGAACTAATAAATGAGCCATTAGAAAGAATTATATTCTGCCCATTAGATACATCAAAGCTTATATTTATCTCTGGGTCGGATAAGATAGCTTGAGCATGAGCACTATTCATCCTCTTCTTCATTCTTGAGAATGTTATTTGAGCTTGTCTTAATGTAGGTGCAAATATACCTATCATTATTCCATTCTTGAACATATCCAATCTTCTATCGGTAACAAACATAGGCATATTAGCTAATATAGGTAAAATAATAGCTAATCCTCCAGATATTGTAGCTACTGTCTCTGATTTCCCACTATTATGCACTAGTATATTATTAGCTATAAAGTTCTCTGCTCCTTCTACTTCAAGGTCATAGGTTTCTTTTTCTCCCATAAATATTATACTCTTAATTCTTGAGAATTTAGTCTTTCCATTCTCATCTAAGTAGCCTATCTCATCTCCTGCTTCAAATCTAGCTAACTCTTTAAACATTTTAGTTCCTCTATCTAAAAATCTGTGGTTTAATGTACATTCAATTTCGTACCCACTCTTTAATCTTAATTGGTAAACTTCTCTCTTTCCGACTCTATAACTATCAATTACTTCCCTCTCTACTAGGGTGTTATAATCAAATGCTAATACTTTCTCTCCTACTTTAACTTCTTTAATAGGTTTTTTAGTTCCATCTGCCATGTGAACTAATGTATCTCCTACTAAACATTGTCTTGAGAAAAGAGCTGTTATCTCTTCCCCATCATTCTCCAATATAGACCTTATTATTCTCTTCCCAAACTGTGCTTGATATGGGAAAAGCTCAATTCCAGAATATGCTTCACAAAAAGCGTATATCTTGTTTACCAATTCAGTTGTGGTAATCTTTGCCACTATAATTCCTCCTTTAAAAGCATAAAATAAGCCTAGATAAATTCTATCTAGGCTTATTGTACCATTAATTATAGAATATTTAAAGAGGGTATTGACAATCTCCCTATACTGGATAATTAGTTATAAAGTCATCTATCAACTTTATTACTTCATCAACAGTCTCTACTACACATCCCCACTCATTTATAGCTCCCTTTATGAATAAGTTCCTATACATATGGTTATCTCCAGTTCCATGTTGTCTCATGTCTGTATAAAGTCCTATTACTATCTTAGGTGTATGTCTTATTTCCATAGCCTTAAGAGTCTCTAATGAGCCTACAAACATTCCTATTTCTCCTGCTACTCCTGCGTCTATCTCCACACCATCTAAATAAGCTATTAAAATCTGACTGGATAATAACTCACTAGCATCTGCTTTATAGATAGCTATATCTGTTATGATGGCATCATTATTCTTCTTATCGTTGATTTCCTTGTTCTCTTGGGGAACGTATAACTCTAATTGAGGAAATGCTTCTCTTATTTTCTCTGCTATCTTTGCTGTTCCCTCAAATCCAAATAAGTCAAAAAAGTTAGTTGCTAAATATGCTTTCATGTTATTTTCTCCCCTTCTTAGAATACTTAATTAATAATGCTAATATGATTAATGCTAAAATTAAGTTTAATGCTTGAGTAACTAGTACTGATAGTACTCCTTTAAAGATGTACAATAAAACTGCGTTGTAAGTGAAAGTACTTAAGGATATTATCAATAATATCCAGAATGACTTACTTTGGTTCTCTGCTGATTTAGTTCTTAAGAGCATCATTATTTGAGGTATATATGTTATTACCATAAATAATCCTCCAAAGAATTGTAATGCTTCTCCACTTTTTAATAATAATTCTGTTGACATTATTTATCTTCCTCCCTTATGTGAGCTTCAAAGGTACACATCTCACTTGATTTATCTGGTCTCATACATATAAATCGAGGATGTTGTAGGCTTCCAGTATCCTTATTAATTATTCCTTGTGCTTCTACTTCTATTACTTGCCCTAAATACTTCTCTCTATTCTCTGACAGAAGCCGTCTAGTCTCTTCATCCATTCCAGAAGTTCTTCCTACTTCTATAAGCTTTCCATCTTTCCATACTCCAAAGATTACTGCCCCTATCCAGTTATTGTAATAATACTTGGTTACAGGAGTTCCATCATAGTCAAAATATTCCCATGTGTCTAATTCCTTACCTGTGTACTCTCTAGTAGGCTCTTCATATCCCATAATAACTACATCATAAGTCTTATGAGCTTTCATCTTAACAAATGCTTTACTTCTCTTCTGCTCATATATCCCCTCAATGTCCTTGATTATTAGTCCTTCTTTACCTTCCTTTAAAAACTCTCTAAACTGCTGTTCAAAATCATGTACTAATACTAAACTATCAATTAGCTCTTGGTCTGCTCCGTACTCTTTCCATTTAAACTTTAAGTAGTCCATAGTCTCTTGATTACAGTATAAAGTACACATACTAATAAAGTCTGATTTAATCCTTAGAAGCACTTCCCATAGGTATACTTTCCTCTTCCATAAAGGCATCTTTTGAATATTTATCCCTTTATAGTATAAGATGTCAAAGGCACTTAAATAAGCAAATCCATTCTCTAATTGATACTTAATAGCTGTCTCTGGGAGAGCTCCAGTTACACTCTGTACTTGTCTACACGAACAATTCTCTATAGGTAATAATATCTCTCCATCAATTACAGTTCCATACAAATCCTCTGGAACTACTATATCTCTAATATGTGGCATACAGTCTGTATTTTCTGCATACCATCCTGTTTGTTTACTGACTCTCCTACTAAATATCCTATTTCCTTTAGATGTTATAAATACTAATCCCCTATGCCCGTCAAACTTTTGTTCTCCTACTACTCTGTTCTCTGCTAAATGCTTCTGGAGCTTATCCTCATCTAGCTCTTGAGCTGTCATTGGCTCTAAAAATCTTACTTCCTTAGTCTTTTTAAACTCCTCTAGGTACTTAACATAATCCCAGTTGGAGAACTTGGGGGATGTTACTCCTAATATTTCCCCAGTATCTTTATTTATGATACTCCCCTTGTCCACTATAATATTATTCAAATTTCTCTTCATAGCTCACACATTCTCCCTTTTCTCCCAGCCTAATGACTCCTCTCATACATTGGTTTCCAAAGTTATGTTTGCAGTCTTTCTCTAGACACTCTATTACCATACTTCTACTCTTTGCTTTAACTACTTCCCACTCCTCTAAAGGTAAGAAGTATTGAGGTCTGTGTTGGTGGAACTCTTCTAGTTTTCCTTTAATCTTGAAGTCTATGGCTTCACACTTATACTCCCATTTACTTTCTGTATCTTTTAAATGTACTATAGCTTGTTCTTTAGATAAGAAGTCTACAGCCTTTGCATCCAGTCCCCATGCCATCCATTTTCTCATTAAGTGTTCACTTCTTCTTCTCTTACAAGTAAATATCTTAGTGTTAGGGTCATACTCCCCTATAACTTTAATCTTCCCATCAGCTTCCTTGACTTGTATCTTCTGTTTCGTAGGTTTAGGAGCTTTAATAGGTTTATTTTTCATAATTACATCCTCTTAATAATTCTTCCACATTTCTTACATATGACTTTGAAATAGTTACTTTAGGGTGGTTAGCATCATCTACAACAGTTGTTACAATAGCTCCATGGGGGTGGTATTTCTTGACAATGTCTAATACTAAATCTACTACTTCTTCAATAATAAGGCTTTTACCTTCAAGTTCTCTTATTTCTTTGTGCATCTCAATATAATCTGGAAGAACTTTGTCTGGATGAATTGTGATAGTTAAATTGTTTCTGTAGAGACTCTTCCCTATAGGACAGAAGTTTATTACTGTGTCCTCATAGATTACCTCTTCTACTTTAGGTGCATTTTCAATATACATTATTTTTCCCCCTTTAATTTAGTTATACTTATTATAACAAGTGAGCATATATTTGTCAACTTTAATCTCTCCTCACTACGCTTAATATATCATAAGCTATATCATAAGGGTCTCTACCACTAGTAGGAACTTCATGACAGTTAATTGTAGGGTAAGTTCTCTTTAGGTTACGCATCTCTTCTAAATATGCTTCCTGCTGTCTAATACTACTATCTGGATTGAACTTTAAATTTAAGAACTCTGGCTTGTCTCTTTTTAGCCTTTTCTCAAATTCCTCTGGAGTAGCTGTAAGTACTAATACATAGACATCATAATAATTAGTCAATTCATTTAAGAAGTTATTAAGATTAAGACTCTCTTCTTCAAATGTATAATCTTTATAGCCAATTTTACAATATACTACTTCCGATAAATAGCTTCTATCTAATATAAAGTTTATATCACAAAATCTACTATTTCTTATCATATCAAGTTCTGCTATCCTAATGTTATATACTTTTTCCTTTCCTTCTGCTGTCTTATCGCTAGTTCCAGATAATCTTAATAGGTTTGTATAAGGCATTTGCTCCCTAAGTATATTAGTTATTGTTCCTTTACCTACTCCCTGTGCTCCTTCAATAATTATAACTTTATTCTTCATCTTATTCCCCCTTATAATTTTCCTCCTAAAATCTCCTTGCCACATTTAGAGCATCTTAATATAGTCCTAGCCCCTAAATAATTAATCCTATCTCCGTATATTACTTCTATAACTCTATAACTGTGCTTACATTTTAATCTCTTTAAGAATTTTAACATATCATCTCTCCTTTATATAAAGTCCACATCCTCCTCATAATAAAAGGAGAGGATAACCTCTCCATAGTTGTTACCTAATAGGACAAACCCCGCTAGCACACTCATCATTATCCCCTAAATCAGCTTCATCACTATTACCTATTTCAAATAGTCTTATTAATTCTGTATCAATAGGTTTCATATTAGCCAGTCTTTGCTTATATTCTTCCTTAATTTCCCTCTAATCAATCAAGCAGTCCTCTATCTTATTTCCTGCCCTTAATTTATTTAAGTTAATAATTCTTTGATTAGTACTTCCTCTAAATCTAAGCTCTGGGTCTTTTAACTCTTCTATATATTTCCCATCTACTAGTACATCTATCTCTTCCAGTAACTCTAATTCATAAGGGTCATTATGTTCTAACAGCTCCTCTAATGTGTATCCTGTATAGCACCATACATTTAATCCTAATTCCTTCACTTTCTTAACTAATGGAATTAGTTCCTTTGCATATAAAAAAGGCTCTCCCCCAGATAGTGTTAATCCACTTATTATATCACTACTCTTAATTTTATCTAAGTAATAACTCTCATCATACTCTATCCCATAGTTACTGTCCCATGTTTCCATGTTATGACATCCTTCACACCTATGAGGACATCCACTAACAAAGAGCACTGCTCTCCATCCTATCCCGTTACTGATTGACTCTTCATAAAATCCAGCCACTCTCATAGCCTTTCCTCCTTAAAAGAAGAGCCTTGTTAAAGGCTCTTATAGTACTACTTACAATCATGCGTTACTCTATCTCTCAGTTCTGCTAATTTAGCTTTATTCCACCTATCAGTAGTTCCTACTAAATATCCTGTAATTCTTTGTAATGTATCTATATGTTTTCCTCCACATTTTGGACATACGCTTAAGTCCTTATCTGCATTTTCAAATCCACAATCTAAACATCTACTTCTAGCATGGTTTACAGCTCCGTACCCCATGTCATACTTATCCATAAGGTCTACTACTGCCATAATAGACTCTGGATTATGTGTGGCATCTCCATCAAGCTCTACATAGAATATATGTCCTGCATTACATAAAGCATGATAAGGAGCTTCTATTCTAGCTTTATGACTAGCTGTACACTTATAATATACTGGGATATGGCTACTATTCGTATAGTAATCTCTATCTGTTACCCCCTCTATTATCCCATATTTCTCCCTATCCTTCTTTACGAATTTCCCAGATAGTCCTTCGGCTGGAGTAGCTAATAAGGAGTAATTTAGGTCATACTTATCTGAATACTCGTCACATTTATCTCTCATATGCTTTACAATTTTAATCCCCAACTCTTGAGCTTCTTCAGATTCTCCATGATGCACCCCTAATAAAGCTTTAAGACATTCTGCTAGTCCTATAAATCCTATACTTAACGTTCCATGTTTTAAAACTTCTTTTACATAATCATCTGGTTTTAGAGTATCTCCATCTTTCCATAGTGAACTCATTAGTAGTGGGAACTGCTTTGCTGTTGCTGTTCCTTGAAACTTAAATCTATCATAAAGTTGTTCTGCTGTTATATCTAAATACTTATCTAGTAATTTAAAAAATTCTGTTATAGTATCTTTGGTACTTTGAGAGTTATTCTTAGCTTCTAAAGCTAATTTAACTATATTCACAGTACTAAATGATAAGTTGCCCCTGCCTATACATGACTTCTCTCCAAACCTATTATCATAAACTCTTGTTCTACACCCCATTGTAGCTAGTTCATAGTTATATCTCTTAGGGTCATCCTCTCTCCACTTTTCATTTTGATTAAACTTAGCATCTAAGTTCAAGAATGTAGGGAAAAATCTCTTAGCTGATACTTTACAAGCTAGTAGATAAAGGTCATAGTTAGGGTCTGTCGGTAGATAGTTTACTCCCCTCTTCTTCTTCCATATCTGAATAGGGAATAGAGCTGTCTCCCCATTACCCACTCCTTGCTCTGTACTTAGCAGTATTTCTCTAATAATACATCTTCCTTCTGGAGTGGTATCTGTTCCGTAATTTATAGAGCTAAAAACTACTTGATTTCCTCCTCTTGAGTGTATGGTGTTCATGTTGTGTATAAAGGCTTCCATAGATTGATGAACTCTTCTCACAGTCTTATTTATAGCAAACTGTATTAGCCTATTGTCTCCCTCTAATCCCTCTAAATCAAGCTCTAAGTACTCTTTAGGTTGGTAGTCCATTAGATGTGTAGTAGTTAATCCTAAAAGCTCTCCTACTTGCTGTAATTCCTCTTGAAACGTTTTCTTAACGAATGGTGCAAGGTAATAATCAAATGCTGGTATGCTTTGTCCTCCATGTTGCTCATTTTGAGCTGTTTCCATTGATATACAACCTAGTATTGAAGCTGTCTCAATTCTCTTAGCTGGTCTACTAGCTCCATGTCCCGCTCTAAATCCTTTCTCAAGAATTTTGTCTAATGGGTGGTGAATACAAGTTGTGCTTTTAGTTGGGTAGTAATCTAAATCATGGAAGTACACATAGTTATTTATATAAGCATCTACTGCATCTGGTTTAAGAAGCATTAATGAGGTAAACTTCTTAGATGCTTCACTAGCAAACTTCATCATCATACCGGCTGGTGTATCTGCGTTCATATTTGCATTTTCTCTTGTAACTTCATTAGGCTCTGCATTTACTATTTCTTTGAATAATTCCATAGTTTTAGCACTTCTAGCTATGTCCCTCTTATTCCTGTATGAAATATACTCCCTTGCAACATCACTATCTCCAGATTTCATTAATTGCTCTTCCACTAAATTCTGGATTTCCTCTACACTAACAAAATCAGAATTTTTCAAGGCTTCTTGAATGTAGTTAGCTATGTTAGTTGCTAAATCATAATTATCATTATTCACTCTCTCCATAGCTTTTCTAATAGCATTATATATTCTGTCCCTATCAAACTCTACTATAGCTCCGTCTCTCTTTATTACTTTAGTCATGTTTTATATTCCCCCTTAATTAATTTTAGTAGTTGAGCCAATGCCCCCAACTCTGTCTTTATCTGTATTACAGTTATCAGATACTAAATAAGGAAGGAAAATCACTTGTCCAATAGCATCCCCATATTTGATAATAACATCTTTATCCCCTGTATTCTTTAAACAAATCCCTATATTTCCTTCATTCTTAGGATTATTATAGTAATC
>ENA-OWPA01001999-OWPA01001999.1-bioreactor-metagenome-genome-assembly--contig:-NODE-1999-length-11177-cov-3.046937_pt1 | contig 11177 bp, 10 predicted proteins | sample MGYA00238139_ERZ651803 | MGnify/ENA primary metagenome ERZ651803 (study PRJEB26909, sample SAMN07631231) | bioreactor metagenome | isolation source: Switchgrass digestor | place: USA: Dartmouth...
CAGGCCTTAGTACACCTTTAATAGCAATATTAATGGCTTCTGTTGCATTTTTTGTAAAACCTAGTCTGAGAGGGTTATCAATATTGAAGAATGCAGATATTTTCTCCCTTGCTTCAGAAACTGCCTTCCCCGAAGCAATGGACATAGCATGACCGCCTCTTCCCGGGTTTGCGCAGTAAGTACGCATACAGCGGTCTATCTCATCATACACTCTTAGAGGTTTTGGAAATGAGGTAGCTGCATTATCAAGATATACCATAACATTCGCCTTTTACTATTTATTATTATACAAATTTTTCGTGTATAACATTTGAATAACTAATTATATGTATATGCGCCATCATTCATTTTTAACATTACATTTAATTTACTTTTTGTACTTGCTGTCCAAATCTATTTGCTTATGCGAAAGGACGCTCCCTTTAACGCAGGAATTGCAGAACAATGCTATTTCATTGCCCAGCAAACAAGTTAATTAAACTTCTTAGATACAATCTCTCAATAAGCATAAAAAATGCGACAGTTAACAACTGCCTCCTGTCGCATTGTCATGCTTATAATTACCTGTTTTACTCTTTAAACTATCTGTTCAACTCATTTTTTAGGTCATCTGTTTAACTCAATGTTCCTTCCCAGCAACCTGATTACAATAATGGCGATTATACCTCCAATTACAGCTGTCAGAAGCTGAGGCCAGCTAAATAGCGCATTCATTACCTTCGCAAAATTATCCGGAACACTGAAGTACCTTGTAAATAATGTAACAGAAGCATAAAGAAAAGCAAACTTTAGCACAGCACCCACAGCAACACCTGCTACTTTACTTTTTTTGTAGAGTAAATAGAAGCACACCACAATTATTGCATTACCTAAGGCTATAAATGGTGAGAAAGACAGAATAAAAGGTGCAATTGGTGCTTTATTAGTAAATGCTGATACATAAGGTGCAATTACAGATATGGCAATACCTCCCCAAACTCCTGTTGCTGCAGTAGAAACCAACAAAATTGCATTAATCAGTGGTCCAACAATATAGTTATTATTTGGTCCAAGAAATCTTCCCATCATTTGAAACACAATGGCCAAAGCCAAAAGCATGCCTGTTCTTGTCATATACCTTACTTTTACATTATTCATACTGTCTACCGTCCTTTTGTTATACTTAATATTTTCTTTACCGCGATTTTTTCCACTCATCTCTTAAAAGACCATAGAGATACAAATCATATCTTTTGCCGTCTCTATTTATAAATTCCCTGTATGCGCCTTCCCGAATGAACCCAAGACTTTCATAGAGCTTTATTGCCCGTTGGTTATAAGAGATTACGCTTAAATGAATTCTATGAAAATTTAATTCATTAAATCCGAAATCAAGCATCAGCTCCATGGCTTCTTTTCCAAGCCCTTTGCTTGTATAGCTTTTATCTCCTATTCCTATATAAAACATAGCAGTTCCATTGCTCCAAATTATATCGTCAAAGCCAGTAACCCCGATAATTTTATCTGTCTCATTAATTCTGATGGCATACATGCACCTTTCATTTGAGGAGTAATGCCTGTCCACTGTTTTTTCAATCTGCTCACGGGTTCTTGGCATTGCCGGTGTCATATCATAATACCTTAAAAATTCAACGTCATTAAACCATTCTTCCATTAACGGAATATCCTCTTTCCGAACAGAAGTGAGTTTTATTTTTTCTCCTTTTAAAATATTCCTCATAATAATCAACCTCCGCTATAACAATATTACCAATATATATGCCTTTGAAACAAGTACTGAGTCTATAATATGACAAAAAATATACCAATGCTTGAAGTTGACATAAAAATGCCAATACCCGACAGCTAATCAGTTGTCCGGGCATTGGCATAAATATTTTGTCTATTTTTTAGGATTTAAGCTATTACAACTGCTTTTGCATCCTTCACAGCCAGAGCAGCATGTACTTTCACCTTTTATAATTTTTCTTATAAACCTTACAATTAAAAAGACTACACAAGCTATTATAAGACCACCAAGTATCCAATTAATCATATTTATCTCCTCCATTATTCACTTTCTAGGCAAGCCCCAGAAGCTTTCCACCCTGATATATCAGGAACGCTGCAATCCAAGCCACTCCCATTTGATAGCCTGCTGAAAAGAGTGCCAGTTTCCAGGAATTCAACTCTCTTTTGATAGCTGCAAAAGCTGCAACACATGGCATATAGAGCAGTGTGAATACCATAAATGAGTACGCCTTCAAAGGTGTGAAATAGGATTGAATAGCCGCTGTGATATTTGCCGCTTCTTCCCCGACTCCATTAAGTATTCCAATAGTAGTTACCACAACTTCCTTGGCTAAAAGACCAGTCAGCAGTGCCATTGAAGATTTCCAATCACCAAAGCCCAGTGGTGCGAAAATAGGTGCAATCGCTTTTCCTATTACTCCAAATATGCTGTCTGCCGGATCTTCAACCATGCTGAGAGAAAAACTGAAGGATTGACAGAACCAAATAAGTACAGAAGCCGTAAATATTATAGTACCCGCTTTTTTCAGAAAGCCTTTTATTCTATCCCACATATGGATTGCAAGGCCTTTTAAAGTAGGAATTCTGTAAGGAGGAAGTTCCATAACAAACGGCGCTACCTCACCCTTGAAAACAGTGTTTTTTAACAGTATGCCTGAAAGTATTGCTACAACAATTCCAAGTAAATAAATTGAAAATATAACAAAAGTCTGATTTTTGAAGAAGAAAGCCGCAGCAAACAATGCATAAACCGGAAGTCTTGCTCCACATGACATAAATGGAGTAAGCATAATAGTCAATTTCCTGTCTTTTTCATTTTCCAGTGTTCTGGTAGCCATTGCAGCCGGTACAGTACATCCAAATCCCATAAGCATAGGTATGAATGATTTTCCACTGAGGCCAAGTTTTCTAAGCATTCTGTCCATCACAAAAGCCGCTCTCGCCATATAACCGCTGTCTTCAAGTATTGATAAGAAAAGGAAAAGTATTATAATCTGAGGAACAAAAACCAATACGCTTCCAAGTCCGCCAATAATTCCACTAACAATCAACTCTGCTAGCCAGTCAGCAGCACCCGCTGACAATAACCATTCTTCAACAGCTCCTGACAGTGTTTCATTAATAAAAACATCTACAAAATCCACACCAAAAGACCCGATACTTCCGAAAGTAATTTTGAAAACAACAAACATAATAGCCAGGAAAATTGGTATAGCCAGTATTCGGTTAGTCACAACCTTATCGATTTTATCGGAAACTGTAAGCTCTCCACTTTTAAGGTTCTTTTTAACTGACTTTGCTACTATTTTCGAAATGTATTGGTATCTCGCATCCGCTATAATAGTTTCTATGTCAATATCAAATTTATTTTCCAACTCTTCTCGAAATGTTGCAATTTTAGACAACAAGGATTCATCCAATTTAAGTTTTGCAATTATTTTTTCATCGCCTTCAAGCAGCTTTAATGCAACCCATCCTGAATCATATCCTCTGTCAGAGGCAACTTTTGCTATAAGCTCCTCAATCAAATCAAGACTTTTTTCAATAGAATCATCATAAAATATCTCTGTTTTCTTTTCTTTTTGAACTGTCGATGCTTCAGCAACCGCTAGTGCTTTTTCCACGACCTCACGAACACCGGTACCCTTACTCGCCGATGTAGGCACAACAGGCATGCCTAAAAAACTTTCAAGCTTTTTAACATCTATAACATCGCCCCTTGAAGTCACAACATCCATCATGTTCAGCGCTATAACAACCGGAATACCAAGTTCTTTTAGCTGCAAAGTAAGATAAAGGTTTCGTTCAATATTTGACGCATCTACAATATTGATTACTACATCCGGTTTTTCATCTACTATATAATCCCTGGCAATTATCTCTTCCATTGAATATGGAGAAAGTGAGTATATTCCGGGAAGGTCAACAACCTTTATATTTTCCTTAAACTTTCTTATTCTTCCTTCTTTCTTTTCAACTGTTACTCCTGGCCAGTTTCCTACATATTGTGTACTACCTGTCATCTCGTTAAACATGGTAGTTTTCCCACAATTAGGATTGCCCACCAGGGCAAATGTATATGACATTTTATTCCCCCTTCGACTTGATATTGATAATCATTCTCATTATGTAGTCAAAAAATATATCCTTTTCTATTCTTACTATTTTATTTTTAGTGTAAAAATTTTATCGTAAATTACGAATCGTAAATTACGAACATAAATCATAAGTATAAAGTTTAATGCGCCATCAAGATACAATTATATTTTCAGCTTCTGATTTTCTCAGAGTAAGTTCATAACCTCGTATGTTAACTTCAATAGGATCACCCAGAGGAGCTACTTTTCTGACCAACACTTCAACTCCCCGTGTTACTCCCATATCCATGAGGCGTCTTTTTACGCTGCCTTCGCCTTTAACCTGAACTATTGTACTTCTTTCTCCACTCTTAAGATCTCTTAATGTTCTTGACATTTCTGATTACCCCCTACAACCTTCAACCATTAGTAACTGTGCTATTCCTCTGTTAATTGCTATTCTTGAACCTCTTACACTGAGTATTATATTTCCGCTATTTTCAGATACCACACTGACATGAGTTCCCGGCACAAGACCAAGACCCTCAAGAAACCTTATGGTCTTCTCTTTAGCCTTACAAGCTGTAATAATTGCATCTCTTCCAGGACCAAGCATTGTTAAAGGCATTTGACCACCTCCAATTAATTTCAATATAATTATATTCTTATTGATAATGATTGTCAATATCGTTATTGTTAATTTATACTTGTTAAATAAAATAAACAACATAAATATAAAAGAGCCTCTATTGAAGTGTACCCCAAATGTTAGACACATTCTAATATTTGGAGATGTACTTCATTCGAAGCTCTTTTATATTGCAGGCATTAAATTAACTTAATGTATTAAACTAACATAATGTATTGAATTAATTTAACCTAATTATACTAAGTAACAAAATAGAGATTAAACAAACATAGCACACATTCTGAACATGAAAGTATTCTTCTATGTTCAGAAGTGTCCCCGACAAGGCTTCAGTAACAGCCAGTAAAATAAAAAAACTAAACCAGAAGCGGCTGGATCTGCTTTCCTTCAAGTGCTGCCTGTATCGTTGGTATTATCATATCATACTTAGCTACTAATGAATTACTTTTTTTAAAAGGATCATCCTGTCCAAAAGGCACAAAATATACATTTTTCATGTTCAGCAGCAATCCCAGGTTCTTAGCATTGTTGCTAAGTCCGTCATTTGTTGAAATGGCAATAACCACCGGCTTCTGATTCCTCAACTGCGCTTTTACAGCCATTGTTACAGTTGTATCAGTAATAGCATTTGCTATCTTTCCAAGAGTGTTTCCTGTACATGGTGCAACTACCACAACATCAAGAAATTTTTTAGGTCCGATGGGTTCTGCTCCGACTATTGTTGTAATAGGCCGCTTGCCTGTTATATTTTCAAGTTTTAGTTTCCACTCATCCGCCCTTCCAAATCTTGTATCAAGTTTATCTACAGATTCCGATATAATCGGATATACATCTGCTCCCTCTTTAACCATTTTTTCTATCCATGGGATAACTTTATCAAAAGTGCAGAAAGAACCTGTCAGTGCAACCCCTATTTTTAAGCCATTTAACTGCATTTTTATACCCCCAACTCATTAACGATATTATATATTGTCTCTTTAATAAAATTGGCTGCAGTTACCGGAGCCACCTTACCCGGCAGGGAGAGTGCCCAAATAGCTTTTATTCCTAAGTTTTTTGCACTGTCAAAGTCTATTCCCCCAGGTTTTGAAGCCAGATCGATAACAAGGCAGTCCTTACGTATTTTTTTAAGTTTATTAACGTTCAGAACAATACTGGGAATTGTGTTAAATATCACATCCATCTGTTCCAGATAGTTTTCTATATCGTTTATATGTATGGGTTTATAACCATAACTCTTAATCCATGCTAAATCCGAATACTTTCTTGCTTCTACAAATACATTTGCCCCTAGTGCACTCAACATTTTTGCCAGTATTTTTCCTATCCTACCATAACCCATTATCAATGCATTGCTGCCATGAAGCGTTATAGGCATCTCTTCCATAGCAATTTGAATAGCACCTTCCGCAGTTGGAATTGCATTAAGTACTGCCATTTCTTCCCTTTTAAGTATGTCAACTGAGTAAACATTGTATATCTCCGCCAGTTGTTCTATTTTTTCGCTTATCCTCCCAGCTATAAACAGCTGATTTTTATTCATGGTTTTGAATATTTCGTTTATGTATATTTTTTCTGTATGAAAAGGTGTATTAAGTGTTTCGTTATCGTTTGAGCAAGGTAACGGCCCGATTATAACATCAGATTCATCAATTGCTAATGCCAGGTCTTCACTTTCTTTAATTCTAAATTCAAAACCCGCTTTATTGAATCCATATATGTTTACATTATTGCCATCCTCAGCAAGTAGTTCAGCTAGTTTAACATTTCGCAGGTCTCCTCCGATAACCGTATACTTTTTGTAATTCATTGGCAATCCCTCCATTAGTGTCAGCCTCTTACGTAGGTTTACTATATCTTATGTACTTTACATATCATTAGTGCTTGTACTAGGCAGATGACAATAAAAGAGACACAAGCGCGTCTGGGCCGGCTTATCATAATAAACTTTAATAATGAGCTTTAATCAATAATTTAATGTAATTGATAGTTTAATGGCAGGTGACAAAAAACAGGAACAGTTATCTTAGCACAAAGAAGTTGTTCTTTGTTGATAACTGTTCCCTATCTGCTCGTAAGAATTGAATAATAACTAAGTTTTTACCAATTTAATTTATAAGTTATTTACTGATTAATTTAGTTTTAATGTTTTTTTCAAATCAAATTTCTTATCAACGTTTCCAACTGCAGAAAAGCCCGTATTGCTCAGGTCAAAGACTTTATTTATTACTTCGTTGACACTGTCAGTATCAACCTTATCTATCTTAGATAAAATTTCCTCGGGAGTATTTATATACCCCATAAGCAGTTCAGATTTGCCAATACTGCTCATTCTGCTGCTTGTACTTTCAAGCCCGAGTATATAATTACCCTTCAACTGTTCCTTCGATTTTTCCAAATCATCTGCATTCACACCTTCTGCTTTAAGCAGCTCAATTTCATTCACTATAAGGGATAAAACTTCTTCCATGTACTTAGGCTTCATCCCTGCATATATGGTGAAAAGGCCTGTATTCCTGTATGACGAAGGATATGAATATATGGAGTATACAAGCCCTTTTTCCTCACGGATTTTCTGAAACAATCTGGAACTCATTCCCCCGCCAAATATATTGTTAACAGCAAGAAGGGAGTAAATTAAATCATTCCCATGCTCAATTCCATTAAACCCCAGGCAAATATGCGTTTGCTCTGTATCTTTATATTTCAGCTTTACATTACTTATAAAATCCACATTTCCATAGTTATTGCCCCCATATTTGCCGGAAACCCAACTTCCAAAATACTCTTCCACAGTTTTTAAAAGATGATCGTCATCAAAATTGCCTGCTACAGCAATTACACAATTTTCCGGTGTATAGTTCTGCGAAATATAATCCTGAATCATCTTTCTGTCTATATTTAATAAACATTCATGAGTACCAAGTATAGGGTATCCCAGGGGATTACCTTGCCATACCGCTTCTGAAAGAATATCGTGTACAAGCTCTTCAGGCGAGTCTTCGTACATGCCGATTTCTTCAGATATTACATTTTTCTCTGTTGCTATATCATTTTCATCAAATTTTGAATTAAGAAGCATATCAGCAAGGAGCTCAATTGACAGCTCAAGATGCTCATCAAGCGTCTTTGTATAAAAGCATGTACACTCCTTGCCCGTAAAAGCATTAATTTGTCCACCTACACTGTCTATTGTTTCAGCAATTTCCTTTGCAGTTCTTTTTTCAGTACCTTTAAACATCATGTGTTCAATAAAATGTGAAACACCATTGTTCTTCTCGTCCTCATTTCTCGAACCTGTTCCAATCCATACACCTACTGATACTGACCGAACATAGGGTATCTTTTCGCAAACCAATCTTATGCCATTATCGAGAACATATTTCCGATACATTAATATCCTCCAAAACTTTATTGTTGTGTATTCTGTTCGGTATTTTTGTCAATCATTGCATCTTTTCTCGACAAATTAATTCTTCCCTGCTTATCAATTTCAATAACCTTAACTAGTATTTGGTCTCCTACATTGACCACGTCCTCAACCTTCTCTACTCTCTTCTTATCAAGCTTAGAGATGTGTACAAGACCTTCTTTTCCTGGCAAAAATTCAACGAACGCACCAAATGGAGTTATCCTCATTACTTTGCCCATATAAATCTGTCCAGGCTGTACATCCTTTGCTATGCCCTCAATAATCTGCATTGCACGCTCCCCGGACTCGGAGTCAGAAGAAGCAACATATACCGTTCCGTCATCTTCAATATCAATTTTTACACCTGTTTCAGCTATTATTTTATTTATAATCTTGCCGCCAGGCCCAATGACTTCTCTTATTTTTTCAGGGTCTATGGAAGTAGTCATTATCTTAGGCGCATATTTTGAAAGCTGTGGCCTTGGCGCAGGAATTGTCTTTAAAATAACTTCATCCAGAATCTGAATACGGCCCTTTCGTGTAAGTTCAAATGCCTCCTTTATAATTTCCTCTGTCAGACCGTCTATCTTTATGTCAACCTGTATTGCAGTTATACCATTTTTGGTTCCTGCAACCTTAAAGTCCATATCTCCAAAGAAATCTTCTATGCCCTGTATATCCATAAAAGTAACAAATCTATCCGGGTTATTTTCATCTGTTACAAGTCCTGCAGATATTCCGGCAACGGGATTTTTTATAGGAACACCTGCATCCATTAATGCCAGAGTACTTCCGCAGACACTTCCCTGAGAAGTAGAACCGTTTGACATCATTACTTCTGATACCAGCCTGATTGCATAAGGAAACTCCGACTCACTGGGTATAACAGGCTCCAGTGCTCTTTCTGCAAGGGCACCATGTCCTATCTCTCTTCTGCCAGGGCCTCTGGATGTTTTTGCTTCACCTACACTGTAGCCAGGGAAGTTGTAATGGTGCATGTAACGCTTTTCTTCCTCCAGATCTACACCATCAAGCATCTGGACATCCCCTAAAGCACCAAGGGTTACTGTGGTTATAACCTGTGTTTGGCCCCTCTGGAAAAGTGCAGAACCGTGTGTCCTTGGGAAAATGCCAACTTCTGCTGACAGAGGTCTTATTTCATCCAGTCTTCTTCCGTCTACACGCTTTCCTTCTTCAAGTATATATTCTCTGACAACTTTCTTCTCAAGTTTATATACTGCTTCTGATATAGTTGTCTGCATGTCAGGATAAGCTTCTGCAAAGTGCTGCTGAATATCTTCAGTAAGCGCTGCAACTGCTTTATCCCTTTCTGCTTTGTCAACTGCAAGAACAGCCTGTCTCATTTTATCGTATGCATATTCTTTAACTGCATTGAAAATTTCCTCAGGTACTTCCGCTGACTGATATTCAAATTTGGGTTTGCCAATTTCCCTGGCAATTCCTTCGATAAATTCAACAATCTTTTTAATTTCCTCATGGCCATATAAAATAGCATTCAGCATCACATCTTCAGGAACTTCGTTTGCACCGGCTTCTATCATTACAATTTTTTGTTTTGTTCCTGCAAGAGTAACATGCATCTGGCTTTTTTCCCGCTGCTTGGTATTAGGATTAATTACTACCTGACCGTCGACAAGCCCCAGTATTACTCCTCCAATGGGTCCATTGAAAGGAATATCCGATATTGACAATGCTACCGACGTACCAATCATCGCTGCAATTTCAGGTGAATTATCCTGATCCACCGAAAGTACTGTGTTTACAACAGCGACATCATTTCTCAGGTCTTTTGGGAAAAGAGGCCTTATTGGTCTGTCAATAACCCTTGACGTTAAAATTGCTTTTTCTGAAGGTTTTCCTTCTCTTTTTATGAATCCTCCAGGAATCTTACCAACTGAATATAGCCTTTCTTCATAATCTACACTTAACGGAAAAAAATCTATACCTTCACGTGGTGTTTCTGAAGCAGTTGCTGTAGAAAGAACTACAGTATCACCATATCTTACTAATGCAGAACCATTAGCAAACTGTGCTATCTTACCTGTTTCAATAGTAAGTTTTCTACCTGCTAAATCCATACTAAAAGTTCTATACATTATACTCCTCCTTGTAAAATCGCATAACTTGACAAAATGGAAGAGTACAGAAAACGGACACCACAAGGCAGATGAAACCAAAGTTTTATCTGTCCTCTAGTCTCTGTTTTCTGCTGTCCCATACCATTTTGCAAATTATGCATTATTTTTTTTATATTATTTAATTTAATATTTTTGTATCTTTTAATATTTTTATATCTCTGCTTTATTATTAACCAAAATACATTATTGTATTTGTAAATTTGTGACTATTCTTTACAAAAACAATGTGGCTTACGCCACTTTTATTTGCATGTGTATTCATTGATATTCAAGCGCACTTTGAATGTTATGCGCAACTGCCTATTTGTACAGCAAACAAATTGGCATACGCATTTAAAAAAGTATTAACTGACATAGCCCCCACTTTCATTTATATGTATAAAAAACATAGAAAATAAAAACAAAGGCGGAAGACTCCGCCCGTTCTTATTTTCTTAAATTCAGTTTATTAAGGATTGCCCTGTATCTTTCAATATCATTTTTCTCAAGATAGTTGAGTAAACCTCTTCTCTGACCAACCATCTTGAGCAAGCCTCTCCTTGAATGATAGTCTTTCTTGTGAATCTGCAAATGTTCGTTAAGATGATTGATTCTTTCTGTTAAAATAGCAATCTGAACCTCAGGTGACCCTGTATCATTCTCATGTAACTTATACTTATTAATTATTTCAGCTTTCTTTTCTTTTTGCATAATTATCCTCCTCTACTTTACCCCCATTAGCCAGGTAATCGGTCGGAGTGCTCCAAAAACCTAGCAAATGGTTGCTATTTTTTTTACATTCTAGCATACTATTAACTTTTTGTAAATATTGAATTTGCATAGCATTTTTAAGAAAACTCTGCAGTTGTCAAACATATGTTACACTTTAA
>ENA-OWPA01002001-OWPA01002001.1-bioreactor-metagenome-genome-assembly--contig:-NODE-2001-length-11156-cov-25.304721_pt1 | contig 11156 bp, 11 predicted proteins | sample MGYA00238139_ERZ651803 | MGnify/ENA primary metagenome ERZ651803 (study PRJEB26909, sample SAMN07631231) | bioreactor metagenome | isolation source: Switchgrass digestor | place: USA: Dartmouth...
TGTCTCGCACCCGCATAGCGGGTGGTTTTTTGATTCACACGCTTTGCGTGTGAATCAGGCTAAAGCCAATAATAAAACCACGATATGATTTTCTACTATGTTAACCCAAAAGAAAAGTAGAGGAGGTCATATCGTGGCTATAAAAAATACAATGCCACTAATCGAAGAAATTTTCAAGTATTATGTATGTGTAAAAGATGGAGATTTCATGAGAGATTTGATAGCTTTAATACTAAAAAAGTTGATGGAAGCTGAAGTAACTGCAAAAATTGGTATAGATAAGTATGAACGTACAGAAGAAAAAACAATTAAATGTCAAAACACAGATTCAACAGCTCCATCAAAATAATCAAATGCCATTTGACACAAATTAGGTTTTATATATCAGCCCATAGATATGCAAAGGTTATTCTAACATGTTATAAAACTCCGTAAAACTGTCTGCAATTATACTAAAGCACTCATCATCGTCCTTTTCATGATCCCAAAATAAGACTTTACCATAGCTGTCTTCTGAAACCGATATGCAAATCAAGTTACCGAATGGATCTCTAGCAATTGGTATAACATCTTTCGGTAATCTTTCATCTACAACCCAAAATTCATATTCGGACTCAAAATCATCATAATCATTTTCACTATCAATTAAAAAAAAGTAATGCACTACAGAATCTTCTTCCTCACCCCAAGAATTCCTAAAATAAAATGTATCTCTTTCTAAATCTTCACCATTATGATTTGATATAAATTCTTTATAATCAAGAGGAAGTACAAATTCATATTTCTTTTCAAGCTGTGAAATCTTAGAAAGACGATCTTCCATATTTACCCTCCTATAATTTATTAAAGCTAATATTATAACTAGCAAACGATGGCTACATTTTCACCAGCAACATAAATCACCAAGCTTAATCAAATATTTCTTTTATTCGGATCAAATAAGCAATTAATAAACTCTGTAAAGCTATCTGCAATTAGGTACATATATTCATAAGATGGGATTATTTCTTCATCTTCATGGTCTGCAAACCAATGATATACTGATCCGGCATCTTCTCCATACAGTGAAATACAGATTTGATGCATTCTTGGTGCTTCTGCAATTGGCAACAAATTAGCGGGTATTAGATTAGCCTTATTAAAGATCAAATAGTTCCGTCTTAAATTTGATGAATCTATATCTGCCAGTGGTAAAAACATCATAACAGATGATTCAGTAATTCCATCTTTAGTAATATATCTTCTTGGTGTTGGCTTTCCTCCATTGTAAATGTCAATAAAAATTTGGTTCTTTCCACAGTTAGTTGAATAACCTTATTTTTTCCAGCCGGAGAATTTTGGTCTTTAATGTTTCAAAACTACAACGGCCATACATAATTCGTTTTATTACCTTAAGTTTATTAATACACCCTTCTACAAGCCCATTACTATATTCATATTCTATAGCATTCCTTACAGCTTTCATATCTCTTTCAACTCCATTTATAAAACTGTTTATCTCCGGTATGTTTAGATTTTTGGCTCTCTCTATCCATTTATCCAAAGCATCAATATTTTTATTAGTTAATATACTCTTAAATTCCCATGTTATTTTATATATCTTCTCAAAAAACGGATATTCTTTGCATATTATTTTAAATTGTTTCTCACTGATTAATTTTACTTTTTCTATTGGGTAGTACAATATCTTTAATATATTTTCTCTTTTTATTATTTCTGTTTTTATTCCATTTTCTCTACTTCTATCGAAATATTTTTTCTCCGTTTCTTCCAGTCTGTTATATATTGTCGCACAGTTGATGCTGAACCCTCATATCCCATTTCTCGTATCTTTTCCTCAATATATGAACCCATAACCCCTTTCTCAAGGTATTCGTTAATCTCTTTTATATATGGTGTCAGTTTCCCATTTCTTTTTTTGCCATAAGATGCATGGATCGGATTAAAGTTTTCATCAAGATATCTACTAACTGTATTTCTATTAAGTCCAGTACGCCTAGATATCTCTCTATTACTCAAGCCTATTCTCTTTAATTCCCGCACCTCATTCACACGTTCCATTTTTTGCTTTACTTTTTCTTCATGTATGATCATATTTTTTGTCTGGAATGAGGCTTCCCTTTCTTCAGGAGTCATTGCTATTAGCTTATCATAAGCTCGTATATCCATATTTAAGCTTCGGCAAATTTCTGTTTTACATCTTCCTTCTAATAAAAGTTGCTTTATCTTTTCATATTTTTCTTTCAGTGTAAGTTTTCTGTTTTCATCCGCCTCTTTAATCGTTTCCACCTCTTTAGTTTCCTGACTGACAGCTTGTATTGAAATTTGCGGTTTCAACCTCTTTTTCAGATACTCCGTTACATAGGAAGTCAGATTCTTAAGTAAATGAAAACGATCACTTATTTGTAAAGCTTCCGGATGTGCATTTGTAATTGCATTATTATAGGTAACAGATCCATCTCTTGATATCACACGAAGATTGGGATATGTTTTTAACCACTCGCAAACTGTCTTATATTCCCTTGAGTCAATCATATCAAGTATTTGATGCGTAATAATATCTACCATAATTGTTCCGTAGCTTTTACGCTTTTTAATTGCAAAATCATCAATGCAAACAGCTGTTACTGTCTTTTTGTCAGCAACTGGTTTTTCTTTTTTTTAAGAGATTGCAAACTGTACTTTTACCGATATCTACGACATTTTCCTTTAGAGCTTTTGATGCTGCAATAGAACTGCAATTTATTGACAGCCGTACAATTGCATCCTCAAGGCGACGGGTTTTCTTAGCTTTATAGGAGATAAAATCAAACCTTTCTGCAAAAGTAGTATGTTTACAATCATAATTATCACAAAACATTTTTCTGTTACGTATAATAATAAATACCTTATTACCTTGTATTGGAAGATCCTGAAAGGTTCTGTTATATGTGGAATGTATTCTGGATGATGATCGGCCGCAAAACGGACATGTTACCTCTTTGCGGTTAGAAGCTACTGTTATATAACATTTGCCATCATTTATTTCATGATTAATGTAATCTAAGTTTGGATCTAATTGTTTAATAAATTCATCCATAGTATAGCTAGTCCCTTTTCTTTTGTTTAATTTTTATTTATTGTATCATGTTTTCTCGTTCATTTCAACTAACTGTGGAAAGAACCAAGTGACAATGATGTAGCAATCTGTCTATGAGCGCTCCTGTCATTTGTTCATCATAGAGCACATTAGTCCATCTTGAAAATTCTATGTTGGTTGTGATGATTATGCTCTTTCTCTCATAGCATTCAGATATTATCTCGAATAAAAGCTGTGAACCATCTCTGTCTAGAGGAATATACCCCCATTCATCAAATATCAAAAGATCATTTTTCATAATTGCTTGATAAATCCCGAAAGTTCTTTGGCTTTCTTTGCCTCTGAAAGCTTGTTTACTAAAGCGGCTGTCCTGAAGAACTTTACTGATTTACCTAGCTTACATGCTTCTATACCTATAGCCGTTGCTAAATGAGTTTTTCCAGTTCCCACATTCCCATAAAACATTAGATTGCTCTTGTCTCTTATGAATTCACATTTTCTTAAATAATCAATATTATACTCGCAGGAACAGTAACTTCGTCAAATTTAAACGCTTCCAAGGATTTCATTGTATAAAATCCTGCACTCTTTATCAGCCTATTTTGTCTGGTCTTTTCTCGGTGCTCTATCTCAAGCTTCAATAATTTGAGTAAGTATTCTTGATGACTGTCCGCAGTTATCTTTTGACTGTTTTCCACCATGTTTTGACTAATTTTTAATGCCTTACAGCAATCTGCTATTTCAAGACTTAGCATAAACTACCACCTGCTTCCTTTATCAAAGCATCATATGCAGAAACATCGGTAACAACCTTTTTAAGTTTTGGTATACCCTCTGGTACTCTAGCAGGTTTTAGATCAAGTTCAGGAGTATTTAGCCTGCTGAAAAGAGCTGTCAAGCTATCTGCATCCGCTGCTCCATACAAAAGAGCTTCACTTACTGCTTTTACTGCTGTTTCAAAGTTTGATTTCTCACATATCGTTGCTATGGTTTGAAGAATTCTTCCCCTTTCAGGTCTCGAACAAGTTTCTATATACTCTTTCATAGGATGTGGCAGCATAGTATATATTCCAGTATATTTCAATGCTCCAGGTCTTTTGGCTAGAGTATTAAGATAGGGAAGCCATTGCATGCTCTCCTGCTTAGTATCACCATATAGTCGAGTATGTTTAATTGTTTCTCTGTAGTTTTCATCAAGGATAATCACCTCATTAGCTGTTATCTTGATATTAATTTTTTCATTTGCATATTTAGGAGATGTAGAATATTCGTGGATTCCATTATTTAGTGTAAATTTCCCATACCCGTTTGTTTTTACGGTTAAATATTTTCCTGTATCAAATTCTACAGTTGGTAGTGGTATTAATGATTTTCTATCTTCAATATGCAATTCTGATATTTTCATTTCTTTTCGATAATGTTCTCTATCAGCATCATTATCACATTTTATTAAAAGTTCTTTATTGAATTCTTCCAGATTAGTTATTTTAGGTACAGGAACAAACATGTTCCTTCTGTGATATCCCACTTTTGACTCAACTGATCCCTTCTCATGACCAGAGTTAGGATTACAAAACACAGCTTCAAAGTTGTAGTGTTCTTTAAACCTCAAAAAATCATCTGTTAAATCTCTATCGCCTCCTTTTAATACTTTTGCAACTATAGTGCTAGCATTATCAAACCATATCCTATAGGGTACTCCCTGAATATGCTTAAATATATTGATAAGTCCTTCAAAAAGGCATTCCTGATTTTGACCTTTGAAAAGCTGAGTATATCCTTGATTGCTGTATGGGAATGAAATATTTATGTAGTAACCATTGTATAATCTATCGTTTAGATAGAAGTCTGCTTCACCAAAGTCTACCTGAGCTTCTCCTGGCCTATGTTCCAAAGGCAGGTACCCATATGATTTTGCATATATTTCTTTTTTCCTCCTTCTAACATAATTTGATACTGTCTTGTAACAACAATCAAAGTCATCTTTATATATTTCAGTTAATCTTTCAAAAATACGTTTTGCAGTATGTCTCTGTTTTCTTCTTGCTGTCTTATCTTCCATAAGCCACTTGTCTATGGTATCCTTAAAAGGTTTAAGTTTTTCTGGCCTTCCTCTTTTTACACTTTTATCAATGGGATATTCATTCCAATCTGTTTTGTCTATATACTTTCTTATAGTTTTTCTATCAAAGTTGGTTTCCCTAGAAATTTGACTAATGCTTATACCTTGTTCATAATACATTTTTCTGATATGATTTTTTGAGTCATTGATAGCATCCTCCAGTTCCTCCTTGTAAAAGAATGGTCTCTAATACAAGGATAAATTTAAATGGTGGTGCCTTCAATGGCTTTTTTTATTTCTGGGGATTTATTAATTGCAAAAGTGGGGAATTCTTTTTTCACTTTTGTCCATTTTTATTTTACATTAAACAACCTTTTCCTGTCACGCTCAATACCACAGCTTTTGACTGCAGCACCAACAGGCAGTTTGAAACTTGCACCTGAATGCCGATTTCGAGAGGCCTACTCTCATCTCCTACAAAGCATAATTAATTGCGTTTATTCACCCTCCTTTTGTCGCAATTCATCTTCAGGACACACTTTGACGCTTACTTATATACCATTATAGACCATTGAATTAGAAAATTACCTAAACACTACACTTATATATATTTTGCAATACGCTGAAGGGAAAATATAAAAAAATTCAACCGGCTATGCATTAAAAAAAGCCCTCATTCTCAGGGCCTTTTAATAATTTACTATTTGGAGGCACCACCCATATTTAGGCAAGTCCAATTAAGATTTTTATTATAAAAATACTAGTTATTTTATCTTAATTTCTATATTACTAAACAAGTAATTAACATATTAATTTATAGGGATTTCAATATCTATTTTATTATCCCTGTGTCCCCAAATTTCAAGCTTATACTTATTACTTAATGAGTTTATTTCATAGGATTGATTAACACTTGCAAAATTCCCCTCAATATTTCCCTCAGAGTATTCTCTTCCACCAATAGAATAATCTTTATAATCTAATACTTGTTCTTCTGATATCAGCTTCATATCAATCGGTGTTATTTTACGGGATTTAAATGATATATCCAATAAATACCTGTGTTTAGATACCTTATCTACTTTTACGGATAAGTCTCCAAGGTCCGTATGCTGCTCCAGTTTTCCTTTTAAATTTTTCAAATCTAAATCTATACTGCCAAGCTTCTCATAGGTTGTATAAGACAGTATTTTTATTTTACCCGGGTTAACATTTTCAAAAGGAAGCATAATTGTTGAAGAAGGAAAACTGTGCCTGTAAGTTACCTCTTTAATCTCATTATTTTGATCTTTATAAATATACCGTCCATTTTTGTAGGTCATTTTTGATATAGACTTTCCTTCTTTTGAATATATTTCGACATTACTGAATCCAACAACTTCCTTTGAACTTTCATTATTTATTTTAAGCTCATGAAATATTTCAGATTTAGACGCCTCTACTGTTAATTCAGTAAATTTTACACTGAAATCATTACAATTAAATACATAATCTAACTTATATTTTGCAAAGTGCTTATTAGCGTTTTCAATTAGTGCTTCATCCAATTTAATCGGAATAATCCATTCACCTTCAATTACTCTGGTTTTTCCTTTGCTAGCTTGTTCTCCGTTATCTACCAATAATTTATTAAAAGCATTTTCCTCTACATATATATCATAAATTTTCAATTGTACTTCATTTGGCACCTTATCATCCTTCAAAGAAATATTAAAGTCTCCAAAAGATATATTTTCAGTATAATTTTGTCCGTAATTTCCCTGATAAGAACAAGGTTCATTATCCACCGTTATTAGGATATTACCAAATTGACAGCCATTGTTTATGTTTTTTGTATCTTCCAAAGTAAAAAAAATAGACAAATCTGACTTACTATATGCTATAGACTTAATATCCAGTTTTATACCTTCAATTACAAACGTCTCTCCACTGCCCACTAATTCTTTACCAGCAACAAATTCCCTTCCGAAACTATTTCTAAATGAACTAATTATATTTGATATCCTCGCACCAAAATTATATCCAAAAACCGGTTCGCTAAGGGCTATAAAACCAACAGTAAATATAATTGTAAATGAAGCGGCAATAGAGACAATATTTTTCTTAATTGCTTTAGGTAATACTCTTCGACTAAAAATCATGTCATCAATATTTACTCTATAATCAGTACTATTAACATCACTTTCAAAGGCTTTTTTTATACTATATTCTTTTCTACATTCTTCGCATTTCTGTATGTGAAGTTTCATAGAATCCAATTGAGCTTCCGATATTTCATCTTCTAACCAAATATATTCCTTAACCTCTTCACATTTCATAATATACACCCTCTCATAAATAATATTTTCTAATTTTTTCCACTGCATAAAATAATCTTGATTTTACAGTTCCTAAAGGCAAATCGGTTATTTCACTTATTTCTTTTAAAGAAAAGCCTTGAAAGTATTTTAATATTATTATTTCCCTATGCTCATTGGATAGATTAAAAATAATATCTTTTAGTATTATTTTCTCGTCTATTCTCGTTTTTGAGAACATTGCATCTGTAGGCGGTGTACTCTCGTCTATTGGTAACTGTTTAGTTCTATATTTCGCTTTTTTATACATTTGTTTGCACTTATTTATTAAAATTTTATAAAACCAAATATCAAAACTGTTATAATCTCTTAAATCTTTAATGTGTTTTAATGCCTCACAATAAGCCTCCTGCAATACATCTTTCGCATCTTCCTCATCGTATAAAATTGAATACGCAACTTTAATGTAAACATGTTTTTTCTCAGTAAAATTTTTCTCAAACATTTTTTTTATATTCTTTCCTACAGGAGGTTCCTTAACCATTAATGACTCTTCCAATTCCTTTATCTCCTTTAATAAAATTTGAATCTATATATATAGATTACTTTTTATAACAAAAAGTTCAAATAAAGATCACAAGAATTTTTCTTGTGATCTTTATTTGAATTTACTAAATACTAATATGTTTATTATTCTAAGTATTTGAGATGTAATGTGTTTATTACAAACTCATACATCATTTTTATTGCTTCATCTCTTTTAACATAACTCCTCGGTTTAAACTCCTTATTTTTGTCATTGCATTCAATTATGCCAATATTTCTTGCTATTTCAATGTATTGTTTTGCATAGTCGCTTATTTCATGTTCATCTTTAAATTTTACCTCAGAATATAAATCACTAGTAATGTCTTCAGCCCCGAAATAGTTAATATATGCTTTAACAAATAAAATGACCATATCTTGTCTTTCTAAATATCCATTAGGATAAATTTCATCTTTGCTTACACCATTCATAATATTTACTGAATTAAGCTTAATTAAATCTTCATAGTACCAGTCATCGGCATATATATCTTTAAAAGGATTCTTCATGTTTTCCTCAGCACATTGAATATCTAAATATCTGTTTAAAAGTACAGCAAACTCAGCTCTTGTAATTTTTTTATCCGGTTGAAAGTGTTCACTATCAACTCCATTTACTATTCCCCTAATCCACAAAAAGTTTACACAATTATCTAGTTCCTCATTTTTTATATCTTTGAAATTGTGTGTTTTATTTAATGCAATAAACTTGATGTTATTAATAAACGGAAATACAATGTGTTCTGGAACAAAAAAGTAATTATTGCAACTTCTTAAGTTATTATCTTTATCTAAATAATACAATGCTAGTTGATTTATGTTCATATCCTCTTCTAACATTACGAACAGATCCATTAAATTATTAACATTAATTAAATCGCCATCTCCTGTTACTTTAATACAATATGAAAAAATCGGCTTTTCACCATCGAATAAATCCTCTTTATCAATGTTAATTTCAACTTTGTCATAACTTAAAAGTTCTTTTAGTTTATTATTAGGTATACCAATTTTTATATCATTACAATCTATACAAAACGTATAATCCTTGTCAACAAATTCCTTTATGATACTATTAGATAACACAAACCTTAAAGCTTTATTATCAGTACTGTTATCTAATTTAAATAATGCCATTTCTCTCTCCGCACTAATAATTATATTGCTTTTCGTAATCTCAATACTACTATCTTTTGAAATTTCAACTATAGGATTAGTATTTAAAATAGCATGAGCTATTCTTTGTGCATTGCTTTTATTATTGCTTGATTTACTAATTGAATAGATAAAAGTATTTACACTACTTATAATATCCTGTTTTACAGCTACAACATTCAATTTACAAGAACTATCAATTGGAATTTCTGATGTATACTTTAATGCTAAAGGATTAATCTTGTTAGATATTACAACTGGAATATCTCCATATGTATAATATATTTGCGAAGAAGGCGACATACACTGTAATGATACTTTTATACTTTGGCTATAAACACCTGAAGGTAGAGAAGGTATTACAGGACTTGGTCTAACAATAATCTTTTTTCTATTCTTTACAAAACTATGATTTTTACTGTCAACTAAAATATCATACAAACCCACCTTATTAATTTTCTTTATAACGCTCAAAGTACCATATACCATTTCTGATACAGTATGATCTTTTAAAATGTAGATATCATTATCATCTAAATATTCTCTAATACTTATTTGTAATTCTGTCTGGCCTTCATTATATACATCACTTGAAACTGTTTCAATTATCTGTCCTTGATAATCCACAAGTGAAATTAAACAATTCAGTTCCTCGTTTTCTTCAATGATATCATCACATTCTATTCTCATACGCGGAGTATACAAGCTTTTGCTAAAGTTTATTAATCCATAACCGAAGTTCTCATCTTTTCCTTCATCTCCAATATCCTCACATCCTGATATAATAATTTCTTTCAAGTAATTATTGTCTAAACTCTTGTCAAATGCCTTTAAAATCGCTGCCAAACCCGAAACATATGCACCTGCATAGGATGTGCCTTCGCAAAATACATAGCCATCATAATTAATATTATCACCTTCAAATCGGTTATAGTCAACATCTAGTTCTTTTGGGTAAGTGGAAAGAACCATTTTAGCTGGCGCACATACATCGACATCAAGAGAGTAATTAGAAGATAACATTCTTTTATTTCCCTCACTTATTCCAGAAACAACAATTGGACTAGCTTGATACTTTTTATATTTATAAGCCGCTGGATAACATAACTCATTTTCACCAAAATTACCAGACACTGTTAAAAAGTTTGCAGGAAAATACCAGTTCAGCAAACCAAAAATTAATCAGCAATTATGGATTGACTATAACTAGTTTATCAACAAGGCGACAGAATGCAATTACTTATGCAACAACAAATTCCTCAAAAGTAGACCCTGCCTCTGGCGGACAGAATGTTCCATTCACCAATGTTAGTCCTGGCTGTACAGAATTTGTTTCTCATTGTTTATTAGCAGGAGGTTTTAGACAAGTAGTTGGAACACCACTTGGGTGGGATGGTGTGAATGTCAAGTAACTTTTTACAATTTTCGGTCAATATTTTTTTACACCTAATTATTACCAAATATGGTTTGTCGATGTTTTAGCCTATAACTTTCTCCGTCAAGATTTAGCACTTGGCACTTATGGACAATTCGATCTAATATTGCTGTAGTGATTGCCGGGTCGCCTAAAAGTTCCCCCCAGTCTTCAGGTCCTTTGTTTGAAGTAATAATAATTGAGGATTGCCCATATAGTTTGTTAATAAGCTGAAAGAACAGATTAGCTTCATGTTTTTCCATCGCTATAAACATTAAGTCATCGATTATTACCAAATCAGAATCAACAATACGTTGGTATCTTGTCCTGGAAGTTCTTAATATCTCCTGAGTTTTTAATATATGTATTAAATCATGCATGGTTATAAAGTGAACTTTGTATCCACAATTAATGGCTTCTACGCCTAAACCTATAGAAAGAAACGTTTTACCTACTCCTGTAGGTCCGAGCAGAATTAAATTATAGCCCTGCTCAATCCAGCTTAATTCTCTAAGCTGGTTAAATTGTTTCTTGCTTAAAGTAGTCTGTTCTTTTAGGTCAAAT
>ENA-OWPA01002002-OWPA01002002.1-bioreactor-metagenome-genome-assembly--contig:-NODE-2002-length-11156-cov-3.039715_pt1 | contig 11156 bp, 8 predicted proteins | sample MGYA00238139_ERZ651803 | MGnify/ENA primary metagenome ERZ651803 (study PRJEB26909, sample SAMN07631231) | bioreactor metagenome | isolation source: Switchgrass digestor | place: USA: Dartmouth...
AAATGAAAGCGATTATGTGGCTTATATGGATGTTAACCAGCTGAAAAAGCTGATTCAGGACAATGCTAAAAACCAAGGCGGTAATGACAGCGCATCGAAGCAAAGTCTAGCCCAGCAGTTAAAATACCAGCGGGCTAAGGTCAAAGTCAAAGATATAAAATATGTGGAGAGTGTGCAAAACGCCATCAAAGAAATGGGATTTCAAACTTTTAGCTTAAACGATATCATGGAATCTTTAAATGAACAGTCAAAAACTATTCAATTGATTCTTGGTGGTATTGGGGCAATTTCTCTCTTAGTTGCTGCCATTGGAATTACCAACACCATGATTATGTCGATTTATGAAAGAACAAGGGAAATAGGGGTAATGAAAGTAATAGGGGCTTCTTTACGCGATATTAAACGACTCTTCCTTTTCGAAGCAGGGATGATCGGTCTTTTGGGAGGACTATTGGGTATTGGTCTTAGCTATTTGCTGTCATTTGGACTTAATACCATTAGCCAACAAGCCGGTTATGCAATGGGGATGGGGGGAGCAGGAAAAATTTCAATTATTCCTCTATGGCTGGTATTCGCAGTCATGGGCTTTAGCTTCTTAATAGGTCTTGTTTCCGGCTATTATCCGGCGAAAAGGGCGATGAAACTTAGTGCCCTGGAAGCTATAAAAACTGAGTAAAGAAGCAACATTTTTTCCAGAACGTAAGTTGCACTTTCTCAAAGACACCGGTTAGGCATGTCGAAAACTGCTGTTTATTTTGGCAGTTGGACGATATGCCTTTCTTTATGATTATCATAGTAAAAATGAATAATAAATTGTGTAGAAAATTACAACTAATGATAGAATAATCTCATAATTTGATGTATTATTTAATTAAAAAAGGTGAAAATTTTGGTGATCAAAGAAATTTTGCTATATAGGAATAACTTAGAAAGGATGATGTGAAAATGAGAATAATCACTAAGTTATTCTTAAGTTTCTTTATCTTTTGTGTATCCTTTTCATTCTTTTTACCTCACAATGTTTTAGCAGCAGAGGATATTGTAAGATTATCAGGAGCAACAAGATATGAAACTTCAGTTGCTATTGCCGGTCATTATCAAAACGGTAGTATAGATAAAGTTATCTTGGTTTCAGGCAATGGTTTTGCGGATGCATTAAGTGTCAGCGTATTGGCCCATAAACTGAACGCTCCGATTTTGCTGGTGGATAAAACCCCAAGCGCTTCCAGTGAGGCTTTGGATTATATCAACACCCATATGGAAAAGGGTACAGTATATATCATTGGCGGTCCGGGAGTAATAGACTCGTCATTTGAAAGTCTATTACAAGCCAAGGGTTTCGAAATCAAAAGAATAGCTGGGTCGGACAGATATGAAACCTGTACTCTCATTGCCCAGCAGATAAGTCCTCCTCAAGGTACTCCGGTGTTTATCGCTTCAGGAGAAAATTATCCTGACGCTTTAAGTATTGCCGGTATAGCATCTGAGAAAGGTTATCCCATTTTATTAACAACCAAAACAGCTCTTACTGAAGGCACTTTATCCTTTCTGCAATCCCTTAATCCAACCCAGGTTTTCATCATTGGTGGTTCAGGCGTGATTTCCAATTCCGTTCAGGCAAGTGTGGAAGGTATCCTGCCGTCAACTACCGTCACCCGCATAGCCGGGGAGGATCGCTTTGCAACATCCGCTAATGTTTACGCACAGTTTTACACTAATCCATTTCCGGAAAAAATCTATGTCTCTTCCGGTAAGTCTTTTGCCGATGCTTTAGCCGCAAGTGTTTTAGCCTCTAAGGACAGAGCCCCTATCATCCTGATTGATCCCCATTGTGTCTTTCCTCCGGAACCCGTATTGGAATATCTAAGAAACCTTGCTAATCCACAAGTAGTAGTCCTGGGTGGTGAGGGGGCTGTATCGGAAACTTTAGCAGCAAATATTGCCTTTGTCTCAGAAGGTATCACAGTAGATGAAGAAGGATATTATCAATTAGATGCTACAACAACCGCTGACAGTAGTTTGATTATAACCGGAATCGTTCCTCCCACGGTTTCAGAGTTATATTTTAAAGTTACGTACCTGGATGGTGCTGAAGAATCAGTTTGGCGAAAAACCGTTGTCCCCACCAATGGTTTTGTCTCAACTAAATTGTACTTAACTGATGGGGCAGGCAACTACACTATCTGTGTCGGGGAAAGATATCAGCATGAAACACGAAAACGCTATATTCTTGTAAAACAATTTTCCGTAACCAACACCGATCAGCGAAATATATCAAAGTATGCCTTTCCATCAAATGAGATCCAAAGTGATCATGAAGAGATCATTGCCCTTGCTGAAGCAATAACCCAAAATGCCAAGTGTGACTATGACAAAGTGCGGGCTGTTCATGACTGGGTTGCTAAGAATATCGCTTATGATATCGAGAATCTTTACTCGGGAACTTTCGTCTCAAGTGCTATCGATACACTTTACACCAGGAAAAGTGTTTGCCAAGGCTATGCCAATCTTGCCGCGGCTTTGCTTCGCTCTTTAGGAATCCCCACAAAGGTTGTAGGCGGTGTGGCAGGAGACTATGCCAATCTTGATGAAATACGGAGTAATCCGGAAGCCTATTTGTCAAACCATGTGTGGAATGAAGCTCTGGTTGACGGAAGATGGGTAGTCTTTGATGTCACCTGGGACGCAGGTTATGTGAATCCGGCAGAAACCTGCTTCATCTTTGAATACACTACAAAATACTTTGATCCCCAACCGGAAATCTTAGTCCGTGATCATGTCAAAATCGAAGAGTATTAAGATGAATCAGGAATCCTGACAGGATTCCTTTTTAGTTAGCAGAGTCTTTAATTCAAAACTCTTTCTAAGTATTAATTGACTGAATATTTATATAATGATATTATATTTTTAGACTCAGTTGTAACCATATTGGTTACATCTCTTAAAACAGAGGGATACATTTAAAAACTACCTAAGAGAGGGGATAAGCAGATGGGAGAGTGGAAAAAAGGAGGTTGCATTCTCTGTGCTCAAAACTGCGGTTTAGAATTCGAAGTAAAGGATAACCAGATAGTTAAAATCCGGGGGGATAAGGACAATCCCCGCAGCCAGGGCTATTGTTGTCAAAAAGGCCTAAAACTAGCCCATTATGCCGAAAATGGGGACCGTCTTCGCTATCCGTTAAAAAAAGTTGGTGACACCCACCAACGAATTAGCTGGGAGCAAGCCATTAGAGAAATTGCTGAGAAACTATTATTCATCAAAAGTGAATACGGGCCAAAATCCTTTGCCTATATAGGTGGAGGTAATGTAGGAGGACAATTGGAGGTTGGTATGGGCTTAAGGCTCTTAAGCCTGCTAGGTTCCCGCTATTTTTACTCTTCCTTAGCCCAGGAATTTTCTAATGTTTACTGGGTCGATGGGCGAGTTACAGGCAAGCAAAGCCTGATTACTATGCCGGATGTGGAAAATGCCGACACCATAGTAGCTTGGGGCTGGAACGGCTGGATGAGTCATCAGGAACCGCGAACCAGGATTTTACTTAAGGAATTTTCCCAGAATCCTCAAAAAAAGCTGATTGTCATCGACCCGCGCCTATCCGAAACGGCAGAACATGCTGATATCCATTTGGCTCTGCGTCCCGGTTCTGATACCATGCTTTTAAAAGCAATGATTCGCATTATCCTGGATCAGGGATGGGAGAATCGAGAGTACATCGAAAAGCACATCAATGGTTGGGAAGAGATTGCTCCATATTTTGAGGGGTTTGATTCTAAAAGAGCAGTGGAAGAGGTCTGCTGGCTTGATTATGAGCAAGTGGTGGAAGCAACCCGAATAATTGCACAGACTAAATCCTGTATCCATCAGGATTTAGGAATTTATATGAATCGCAACTCAACCCTGAATAACTATCTCTTACATATTTTACGGGCAATTACAGGGCGTTTTGCGGTAAAAGGCGGACAGATTATCTCAGCTTTCCTCTATCCTATGGGAAGTGACAGCGATGAGCGCAATCCCAAAACCTGGCGTACTGTCAAACATAATATGTTCCCTGTCATGGGGGTATTTCCACCGACTCTTTTACCGGATGAGATCCTCAATGATCATCCGGAACGACTGCGGGCCATAATCGTCAGCGCTCACAATCCTCTGCGCTCCTGGCCCGATACCAAAGCTTTTGAAGAAGCCTTTAAAGCTCTTGAGCTGTCTGTCTGTATTGATGTGGCTTATACGGAAACCGCTCGCTTATGTGATTATGTTCTGCCCTGTCTTAGTTATTTAGAGTCTTATGATACGACCTGTTTTAATTATTCCTATCCGGATGTCTATTTTCAACTGCGCCAGCCGGTACTAAGGCCCTTTAGTCCTGAGGCGAAAGAAGGTTCCGCAATTATGCTGGAGCTGATTAAAGCTCTTGGCTTTTTACCTGAGTTGCCTTCGGAGCTTTATGAAACCGGGAAAATGGGGATTACTTATTATTTAGGTGCACTGAATAATTACATCAATGAAAATCCCCAATATCTCAAGCTTGCTCCCATTATCTTAGGAGAGACTTTAGGTAAGGCTCTGGGTTCTGTTAACCTGGCTATATTGGTCGGTTTATTAGTCAACAGCAGCAAAACCTTTAAAGCCGGCGCAGTGGCTATGGGATATCCGAATGATTTAACCATGATTGAAAAGATGTATATGGATATCCTTAATAATCCCCAAGGTTTGATTCTCTCCAAGTTCCCCGAGGATAATTTCGAAATGCTGCGCACCGAAGACAAAAAATTAGCTCTGAAAATTGAAGAGCTCCTTGGGCCCTTGCAAGCCGCCACAATTGAGAAGGAATTAGCGGAGTTGAAAATGCCTGAAGATTATCCATTAATTCTGCACTCCGGTCTTCATCATGAGACGGTGGCCAACACGATGCTGCGCAATCCCCAGTGGAGAGGGGATAGACGCTGGGATACCATGCTCATGAACGAAACCGATGCGGAAAAACTAGGGATTAAGGATGGGGATAGGGTAAGAATCAGCACCAAAGCTTCCAGCGCTGATATTGAAGTGGAAATTAGTCCCTATACTGTTGCAGGAAGTGTCTATATTCGCCATGGCGGGGGACTTGTCTACGAAGGCCAACAATACGGTGTCAATGTTAATGAATTGGTTCACCGCTCAGAACGAGATGAAATGGGCACCCCTCTTCACCGGCGGATTCCTTGCCGGGTAGAAAAGCTTTATTAAAATCAATAAAATAGAAAATGAAGTTTAAGAAGTTCAATTAAATGATTAAATAAATCTAAGCTGAAATCGAGGTATTGAAGAATGCAATTAAGCACAAGATTTCCTGTAGCTGTCCAAATAATTCTCATTATCGCCTGGTGTCCCGAGGATGTAAAAGTCACCGGGGAAGCTATTGCAGTAAGTGTCAACACTAATCCGGTGCTTATCAGGCGGATTATGGGTTATTTAAAAAAGGCTGGACTCATAAACATTTCCGCCGGTACGGGGGGAGCAAAGCTAAGGAAAAGGCCTGAGGAAATCACCCTCTTGGATATTTATCAAGCTGTGGAGCTGACACAAGGTAATACCCTTTTTGGTCTGCATGATCATCCCAATCCCCACTGCCCCATAGGCAGTAGAATAAATGAAGTACTTGTTCCACCATTAGCTGATGCCCGTCAGGCTCTGGAAGAATCCTTAAACAAAGTGACAATTCAAGAGTTGTTAGAAAAGTTTCCTCCGTTTGATTATGCAATACTCAAGCGTCTTCGACTTAATTGATGAACAAAAATGGATACAAATCCGATAATTAAAAAAACTTGCATGAGTAACACGTGGGACACAGGGACTGACATGAACAGTTTCCGTGTCCCACATATTTATCAGGAAAAAATACTTGCTTTTTTTAATGTAAATGACTATAATAAATTTCTGTGCAATAAAATGATTAGAATTCTAACTGTCTGAATTCTAATCATTTTTAAAGGAAGGTGCGTGGTAAATGAGCCGCGAGAATACCAAGCAAATTCACAAGTTAATGTTTGCTTTCATGGGGTTATTTTCTGAAAAGTTTTTACAGAAGTTTCGTCACGAAATATACTGCAGCAGTGATTTAAAGAAAAACCACATTAAAATCCTCAATATTCTATATCACGAAAGCCCTAAGACCCTAACGGCCATCGGTAAGAGCCTGGATATTGAAAAAGGAAGCCTGACCACTTTAATTGATTGTTTAGAGGAAAAAGAATTTATCCTTAGAGCGATGGATCCCAAGGACAGGCGGAAAAATCTTATTTATTTAAGCCCCAAGGGTAAAGCTTTGGTAGAGGAGCGTATTGAGGCTTTTGCCAACAAAATGGAAGAGGCCTTGGCCGATTTTGACACTGAAGAGGTAGAAGCTTTCGCTGACAATCTCCAGCAAGCTGTGGATTTTCTTAAAAAAGTCAAAGTATAAGCAAGAGATAATGATGGTCATCATTGAAACTCAGTGATAACAACAAAGCACTGTCAGAAAGCAGAGTTCCTGACAGTGACGGAAAAATAACAAGAAAAGTTAAATCTGAGATAAAATATGGAAAATAAAAGTATAGAAAATAAAAATATGGAAGATATAAATAAGGACAAAGCAAAAATTAACAAAGAATGAAGTAAAAAGAGAAAAAGTTAGATAACTACTAAGAGAGAGAAGTGTTACAATGCTTGACATGAAAGAGGAGAAAATAGGAAAACTTCTCTGGCAATTTTCCTTGCCAGCGATTATAGGAACCTTGTGTAATGCCCTCTACAATATCATAAGCCGTATTTTTGTAGGCCAGGGTGTAGGTTCCATTGCGATTGCCGCGGTTACAGTTGCTATGCCCGTGATGATTCTGAATATGGCTGTGGCTATGCTCATTGGAATAGGTGCCACTGCTCTTACTTCTATCCGGCTCGGTCAAAGAAAGATGGATGAAGTTGAAGTAATTGTCGGCAATGCTATTTCCATGCTGACTATTCTAACATTGCTTATATCCGGTATATATTTCCTTATCCCGGATCAGCTATTGACTTTGTTTGGTGCTGATATGGAAGCTTTACCTTATGCCAAACAGTATTGCAATATTATTATGTTGGGAGCTGTACCCGGCGTTCTAGGTTTTGGTATCAATAACATCATCCGGGCGGAAGGTAAACCTCGTATAGCCATGATGACCCAAATTATTGGGGCTGTAATCAATATTGTATGTAATTATGTCTATATATTCATCTTTGGTTGGGGGATTCAAGGTTCCGCTTTGGCAGCGGTGACCGGACAAGTAATTTCCGCATGCTGGGTTCTTGGTTACTTTGTATTCGGCTACAGTCAGATTAAGTTAAAAGCAAAGAATCTTAAGCCAAAGCTACCCATAGTGATTAAGATCATGAGTATTGGTTTTGCTCCCTTCTGTATGCAGCTTGCCAATACTGTTCAGCAGACAATTTTAAATAATACGGTAGCTACTTATGGGGGTAATTTAGCCCTTTCAGCAGTAGGAATACTTATGAGTATATCCATGATTCTGGTTATGCCGATAGTGGGAGTAAGCCAAGGAGCCCAGCCCATAATTGGCTTTAACTACGGAGCCAAGAACTATGGCCGAGTTAAAGAAACCCTGAAAAAGGCCATTTTTGCCGGCACCTCTATTGCAACAGTAGGATTCATCCTTTTACATCTCTTTGCTGTTCCTTTGGTTCAGCTTTTCAGTAAAGATGATGTGGCTTTAACAGATTTAACAGCTCATGCCTTGCTGATTTTCTTTACTATGCTCCCCATTATTGGTTTCCAAGTTGTTGGTTCCAGCTACTTCCAGGCTGTAGGAAAACCGGTTCAGTCCACTATCCTAAGCCTTTCCAGACAAGTTCTCTTCTTTATTCCTCTCTTAATTTTCCTGCCTACTGTTTTTGGTTTGGAAGGAGTATGGCTTACTGCTCCAATTGCTGACGGTTTAGCTATCTTAGTAACAGGAACATTCCTCTTTTTCGAATTGCGTAAATATAAAAAACCTGTTGAGGTCTTAAATAACTAAAGCAAAGGCTATAGTCAAAGAAAATTTCTTAGGCTATAGCCCTTTCGACATAATCAAATAAGGTTCATGTTGTCAGTTAAATACAGTTCCGTTATACTAAAATTTAAAAGAAACGGCACTGCGTAAAGCAGGTGAGGGGATATGTATGGATAACGATAAAAATATTGCGGTTCTCATTGATGCGGACAATGTATCGGAGAAATATATAAAACCCATTTTGGATGAAGTATCAAATCACGGCATACCCACATATAAGCGGATTTATGGTGACTGGACCAAACCTCAACTTTCCTCCTGGAAAAATGTACTCCTGAATTATTCTATCACTCCCATTCAACAGTATAATTACACCACCGGGAAGAATGCCACGGATGCAGCTTTGATCATTGATGCCATGGATATACTTTATTCGGGAAATGTGGATGGGTTCTGTATCGTCTCCAGCGACAGCGATTTTACCAGGTTAGCCGCTCGTTTAAGGGAGGCAGGGATGTTGGTTATCGGTATGGGGGAAAGAAAGACGCCCATGCCTTTTATAGCTGCTTGCGAGAAATTTAAGTATCTCGAAGTTTTAGCCGGTCTGGATAATAATAGCAACCAACAGACCGGGCAGAATAAAAATGGGAAGAATGAAACCAAAGACGGTATGGCTTCTTTGGATGAATTAATCCAGACTATCCGCAGTATTGTTACGGAGAGTTCTGATGAGGATGGATGGGCGTTTTTGGGGGAAGTAGGGAAGAGATTAAATAAACGCTACCCGGATTTCGATACCAGAAACTATGGCTTTACTAAACTCACACCGCTCATTTCTTCCTTAAAAGAGTTTGAAATCCAACCCCGGAAAACCAGCAATCCCAATATAATTCATTACTTTATTAAGAATAAGCCAAAAACTAAATAAGCCTGCCCCTTGCAATGAGCAGGCTATTAGTTATAATAGGTTAGTACATACTTTGCAAATAAGGGGAAATGATTGATGGAAAGACAAAAGAGAGTTGCGGCTATTCACGATATATCCTGTGTGGGAAGGTGCTCTCTAACCGTAGCTTTGCCAATTATTTCGGCTGCCGGAATTGATACAGGGGTACTGCCCACAGCCGTATTATCTACACACACAGGCGGTTTTGAAGGGTATACCTATCGGGATTTGACTGATGATATTCAACCCATAGCCAAACACTGGGAATCCTTAAATCTAAAATTTGACGCTCTTTACAGCGGCTTTTTAGGCTCTTTTGCTCAAATTGATTTGGTAGCCGATCTTTTTAGAACTTTTGGCAAAGATGCTCTGGTAATGGTGGACCCGGTTATGGCGGATAACGGAGTCCTCTACAAGGTATACTCTCAAGAAATGGTTAAGGGGATGGCCAAACTCTGCTCTATGGCCGATCTGATCGTACCTAATCTGACTGAAGCCGCCTTTATGCTGGAAGAAGAGTATGTGGGAGAGAACTATGATCAAGCCTATGTAGAAAGAACCCTTAGGAAGCTATCTGATATGGGAGCTCCTAAAGTCGTTTTGACGGGAATATCTTTTGAACCGGGCAAACTGGGAGCAGCCTCCTATGATCGGGAAACAGACACTATTAGCTACGCTTTTAATGAGCGGGTGGAAGGGTATTTCCATGGCACCGGTGATGTATTTGGCAGTGCTTTATTATCCGCTTTGCTCAATGATTTTTCTTTAGCTGAGGCCACCCAGATCGCAGTGGATTATACTCTTAAATGTATTCAATATACTGTGGAATTAAATCAAGAGCGCCGTTATGGAGTTGCTTTTGAACTGGCACTCCCATATCTTATTCAGCGTTTAGGCTTGCTTAAATAAGTATTGAGGTTAATTTTTGAGCGTTAACTGAAAAACTCTAAGGTCATAATTCAGTCTTTTAGAGACCACGCCAGTATTCCGGACGGAGATATTCCTCCCGGTTATGCTGGACGGTCTCTTTTATTATGTTCAGGAGAGCCTCCTGTTCGTAAGGAAGATGCGCTTTTAGAGGAAGATAGTTGGAAGCATGGTTGCTCCGGAAAAGACAGTCCTGTAAATCTAGCCCTTCCAAAAGCAGCTGGAGCTCTTTGAGACTTTCCCATTTATCCAGCAAAGTGAATTTTCCTGCTTTAATTGAGTTGAGCAGGGGAGCACCGGGGGCCAGCATCAAGGTTAGAGCGCCAAGATAATGGGGATTGATGGCGTTAAGGACTTTGGCCGTTTCTACTGCATGCTCCTCCGAATATTCTTTTCCTCCCAGTCCCAGGATAATTGTGCAGGATAATTTCATGCCGCTATGGACAACTTTTTGCCCGGCTTCCATCATTTCCTCCGGGGTAACGCCTTTATGGACCATTTTAAGAACAGTGCCGCTGCCGCTTTCCACACCCAGATAAATCATCTCAAGGCCATGGGACTTAAGCGTTTTAAGCTCTTCGGGAGTTTTCTCCAAAATATCTTTAGGCCCGCCGTAGGCAGTAACCCGCTCAAGCTTAGGATAACGCGCATAAAGCCGGTCCAAGGTCTCCACTAACAGTTCTGTATCCATTGCTAAGGCGTCCCCATCCGCAAGAAAAATCCGCTCCGTTTGGGGGTAAGCCTCATAACCGGCCTCAATTATAGAAAAAATCTCTTCTTTAGGGCGGACACGGTAGCTTTTACCTTTATACATGCTGCAAAAAGTGCATTGGTTATGACGACAACCAACAGTCACTTGCAATATTAGACTGGAAGCTTCGCTGGGGGGGCGAAACACGGCTCCTTCATAAATCATATAAGTACCTCCTCATAACCCATGTTTATTCTTTATTTTCTATAACAGTGCTCTTAATCATTGTCCATTTCTTCAAGCTTATATCGCATTACTTTTAAACCTAGCAATTATGTTCGATTATGCTCTTATATTTACGCTTCTTGAGGGTAAAATCCTCCTCATAATGTGGTAATAGCTATCATAATAGCTCACTGATAATGTTTGGTAAAAACATACAATATACCTCAAATATCTCTTTGTGGTGGATATTTGTCCATGTATACAGGATTTTTTATTGTCAGGCATTGAGTTTCGTGCTAAACTAGAAAAATCTTATAGAATTCATCATATTGTACTATCGAAATCTAGAGAGGAG
>ENA-OWPA01002003-OWPA01002003.1-bioreactor-metagenome-genome-assembly--contig:-NODE-2003-length-11154-cov-47.317144_pt1 | contig 11154 bp, 8 predicted proteins | sample MGYA00238139_ERZ651803 | MGnify/ENA primary metagenome ERZ651803 (study PRJEB26909, sample SAMN07631231) | bioreactor metagenome | isolation source: Switchgrass digestor | place: USA: Dartmouth...
CCATTACCTGGAGAAAGCCATAATGTAAATTTAGCTGCAAAATCAGCCAAAGGAATTGTAATACAGCCAGGAGGTGTATTTTCCCAGAACCAGCTAATAGGACCTTATACAGGCGAAAGAGGATATAAGATGGGAACTTCATTTGCAGGTACAAATTTAGTTAAGACTGAAGGAGGAGGAGTATGTAAAATAGCTACTACTCTGTACAATGTTGCAATATTAAGCGATTTGGAAATTGTAGAAAGGCATAACCATTCAATGCCAGTTAACTATGTACCCTATGGGCAGGATGCAACTGTAGCTTATGGGAATAAAGATTTTAGATTTAGAAACAATTATGATTTTCCAATTTTAATATGGTCAGAAATAATAGGCCACAGGCTATATATGGGTATATATGGTAGACTTGAGCCTCCTCATGTGGAATGGGTACATGAAATAACTAATTTAGTTGATTTTCCAGTATATTATAGGACTAACCCAGAACTTAAAGAAGGAGAGGAAAAAGTAGTTATAAAGGGAATAAGAGGAGCTACAGTCAAATCAAAGGTTATAATAAGATATAATGATGGGACTACTAAAGTTAAAGATCTAGGTACAAGCTTTTACCATCCATTGCCAAAGGTTATTGAAAGAAGGGATTAAGTAAAATGGCATCAGACTGTGTAAAGGGTGATTTTTACACAGTCTGACAACTTGTTATTCTATTAAGTTACCTTGATATAGAACAGTTCTTATTTATAAGCACAAGCTTTTCCCTTCTGGAAAGCTTTTTTATATTCCATTCTCTTTTTTGAGCATCAATTTTGCTTTCATAGGTTTCATAATACACTAATTTTACCGGAAGCCTGGTTCTGGTGTACTTAGATGCTTTTCCTTCATTATGCTTTTTTAATCTATTATCAAGATTCACAGTCCAACCTGTATACAGGCTTTTATCGGCACATTCCAGAATATATACATAGCACATGTTATCACCTATTTTACTAGTTCTCTTAAAATTCTTGAAATGCATTCATATGAAAATCCCCTACTTTGAAGAAAACATCCAAGCTTTCTATATATGGAGTTTCTATCATTATCTTTATAGGATTTTATTTTCTTTTTTGCCAACTCTAAGGCTATGGAATATTCATCACCATAATCCTCTAGTGCTTTATCTATTATGTCTTTAGAAATGCCTTTCATATAGAGCTCATACTTAATTTTTTCAGGGCCATACTTATTTATATTAGCCTTGTCCATAATAAAGTTTTTGGCAAAAGCCATATCGTCTATAAGGTTATAGTTCTTTAGAAAATCTATTGTTTTATCAATAATTTCATCACTAAATCCTTCCTTTTTAAGCTTGTCTTCAATTTCCTTATGAGACCTTTGACGATAGGATAAAAACTTTAGTGCCTTGTCTTTTGCCTTAAGCCTTTCCTCCTCCAGTAAAATGTCATCTATAAACTCTTTATCAATTTCCATGTCTTCACTTAATCCATATTTGTACTGTATTTCCTTCATTAATCCAAAGGCAAACTCTCCATCTATATAAATGTTTATTCTTTCGTTATTTCTTTGAGGTTCTATTTTTGTAATTTTCATATTACCACCTTATTCTAAAAGCTTCTTTATGAACCTAAGGGTTCCTTCAAGTATATTGACAGTATATACATCCTTTCTTCTAGTATCAAAGGAGTGTTCTCCCTTCTTATGAATTAGGAACTTGTATTTGATATTATATTCCTTAAGCTTTTGAGCAAATTTTACACTGGAATTAAAGGGGACCACCTGGTCCTCCTTCCCATGGACCAATAGACATGGTATCATATTTTTACTAAGATAGGTTATTGGAGAATAATACCTATATATATCCTCCTTTTCCTTCGGATCCGCTTTTAGCGTTTTTCTTGTTGCAAATCTGGAAAATATGGATTTGTTGTCTGCAATAAATATATCTCTTAAATCTGAAGGGGCATAATATGCTACAACTCCTCTAATTCCTTCCATCTTGTCCCTGTTATTTGTATGGGTATAGTATGTTGAATAAAGAAGGGATAGGTGACCTCCAGCAGATAGGCCCATAAGGACTATTTTATTTTTATCTATAGATAGAGTTTCATGGTTTTTTCTAACAAATTCCAGTGCATCGGAATAATCTGAAAGAATATCTTCCATTGTGTTTTTATATCCATATCTATAATCAATGCTTATAACTGCTAGGTTCCTTGAGGCTAGATATTTACACCATGATACATTATTAGGCTGATTTCTAAATCCTGAAATCCATCCTCCTCCATGACAGAAGAATACTACAGGATATTTTTTCTTATTAGCTGGTAACCATAAATCCAGTTTTAAACTTCTATCCTCAACTTCCTTGTATACATATGTTTTAGGCTCAAAATTCTTGTCCACTTCAATAGGAATTTTTGATTTCAATACTTTATATAAATATATTACCGCAGATAGTAGAAAGTAATAGAATCCTAAGCTAAAATCTGCAATAGATAAAAAAACAAAGGCTAACAGATAATACATCTTATTTACTATAAAATATGATTTTTTTAACTTGTTTTTTATATTCTTCATGTCAATCATTTCTCCAATGGGTTTTCTACTATTTCCCTTCTGCGCAGTGCTTTTTTTGCTTCCCTTTCCTTTATATTTAGCTTATATAGTATATATTTTGCCATGAAATAGCCAAAGGGCAGCCAGCTTACATGGCTTATAGGTAATACTTTTCTGTTGGCGCCTTCCATTTCTTCATAAAGTATTTTTCTTGATTTCAAAGATAGAGTAGTATCGAAGAATGCATCAATAAAAGTTACTTTGCTCATATCCAATAGATGTGCATAGGATATAGGGTCTATTTTAAAAAGAGGGTGAATTGAATTACTATTTATTATATCCTGGAAAGACATTTTTTTTACTTCAGGGAACTGTTCATCATATATACTATATATTTTTTTCTTGTTTTCTAGATCATAGCCTGTTACTAAACCTTCCTGAAACATCTTTCTAGCAAACTTAGTTACAAGAGATTCATGTAATATCTGTGGCATATGTCCACCAGTAGTCATGAACAGAATATGATTTATTCTTTCATCTATAATTCCTACTATTGATGATATCATACCTCCCAGACAATATCCAAGTATTATGTTGTTTTCCTTCCATACTCCTATTTGGTCCATAAGGTCTATGGTACTTAATGTATCTACAACTCCATGTTCCCAAAATCTAAACATTGTATCCATATTTGGATATAGGTAGCTTCTTCCGCTTACAGATCTATCCTCCACCCTTGTATAGTTACCAGGTAGTATCAGTATAGCACTGCTAACTCCAGCATTGGCAAGCTGAGGTCCTAGTCTTAGGAGAAATTTAACATTTCGGGAACCTAATCCATGAAGGATCAGATTAGATGCTCTCACTTCTTTTTTAGGCATAAATAAATAAACTTCCACTTTTTCAGTACCAGGGGCGCAGTTTTTATACAGGGAGTTGAATCTAATATAACTGCATCTATAATTTCTCCCTTTAAAAATATAACCTGCATTAAATTCAATATTTTTCTTTTGATATTCAAAATCGATTTTCATACCAATTTCCTTTCAATTTTAGCTGGTGATAATTATGCCAGCAATTTAATTATAAGATAGATTATCGAAAACGAGTCCATATATGTATATGATAAAATAAGCCAAAATATTATTAGCATTGCTTAAAAGCTATAGCAAGTAAATACTTGTAAGTTTATATATTTTCCCTTTTAATAAATTATTATATAATTATATCAGATAATATATATTTGCAAAATTCAATTTATACTATTAGAATAGAATTATTAAAATATATAAAGATGGAATCAGTGAGGAGGAGAAATTTGAAAAGGTTTATTGGAGCACTAGGAGAAACCATAGGATACTGGCTTATGTGGTTAGGATTGGCTGCGTTAATATGTCCATTCCTATTTCCAATTGAAATGTGGCCACAATTGAAGAAGATTCTTGATATAATTGTACTTATTTTTCCCATAGGATTTGTTATTAGATATGTTTTTATGTTTGAAAGGGAATTATTTGAAAGGTTATTATACGTAGTGAAAGATGTATTTACAGCTGCAGTATTTGCTACACTTCCTTGTTTAGCTGTACCAATACCATATGTTATATATCATAAGACCAGCTATGATTCTATAATAAAGGGATTATTGCTTCTTGCAATAGGAATAGTCGGATACATTCTTATGGATAATGTAATAAAGGATCGCAATAAAAAGAAAAGAAGGGAAAGAAGGGAGGATTCTAAAAGAAAACAGATAGAAGACTAATCTTCCCTATATTACCTCGTATAAATCTACAGTTATAACAAATAATACATACGAGGTGATAAGAATGAATAAAAAGAATAAAGATAAAAAAATAGACAAGAATTTTTTCAAAGCAATGAATTATGAGCTGGCAGGAGAAATAGGAGTATTAGACGATGATGATATGAAGAAGAACAGAAAACTAAAGGATAACGAAAGAGAGGATATAATAAACCCTAGCTAATAGCTAGGGCTTATTAATGCTCTTTAGCTTTTTCTTCCTGAATTAAAGAAAATCAATGCTTCAAAGGGAAGAATATATAGAGTGTCGAAAAAGGAGGAGGCTATGGATAAGCTCAATTTGAAAACCAAGAACTTTGCTGAAAAGAATATTGACCTGATAAGTGAAATATTTCCAAACGTTATTACTGAAATTAAGGACAAAAATGGAAATATAAGGAGAGTCATAGATTTTGATATATTAAAGCAGGAGCTTATGGATGAAGTAGTAGAAGGGAACAAGGAAAGATACCAACTTGTATGGCCAGGGAAAAAGGAAGCAATATTAGCTGCAAATACTCCTATAGTAAAAACATTAAGACCAGTAAAAGGAGATAGCTTTAAATGGGATGAAACGAAAAATATATATATAGAAGGTGACAACCTTGAAGCATTAAAGCTTATTCAAGAATCTTATTTAAATAAGATAAAAATAATATACATAGATCCTCCCTACAATACAGGAAACGATTTTATATATAAGGACAATTTTAATAAGGGGCTGGATGTATATTTAAGAGAATCTGGCCAAGCAGATGAAGAGGGGAATAGACTATTTCAGAATACTGAAAACAACGGTAGATACCATAGTGACTGGCTAACGATGATATATCCAAGACTTAAGCTGGCTAGAAGTTTATTAAGGGACGACGGAGTTATATTTATTTCTATAGATGATAATGAAGTCCATAATTTAAGGAAGCTTTGTGATGAGATATTTGGAGAAAGGAACTTTGTTGCTGAAATATGCTGGCATAAAAAAACCCAGCCTTCATTTTTAAGCAAGGAGATAGCTAATGTGAAGGAATATATACTATTCTATAAAAAAAGTGGGGATATAAGAACCTTTGGAGGCTTAACAGATGTAGATAAGCATATTGAGATGATCAATATATCAAACGAAATATCTGAAAGAGTAATAAGAAAGGAGAATACTTTAATAGCTAATGGAAAATATACCGGAATCCTTTATAAAGGAGTATATGGAAATGGAGCATTAAAAATTGAACTTATGGAGGATTTAGAAGTTGTTGAAGGAAAACCTGTAAATGATGTTGTACTTAAGGGAAGATTTAAATGGACTCAGGAAACTATGAATAAGTCTTTTGATAATGGAGATATATTTCACATAAAGAACATAAAATCATTAAGACCAACGGTAGAAAGAGCAGAGAAAAAAGCAAATATTAAGCCTATAATTGATCTTTTGAGTAAGAATATATCTAAGGATATACCTACTAATACAGATGCCAGCAAGGAAATAAAGGGATTATTTGATGGAATAAATATAGTAGATTATCCGAAACCGGTTAATCTTATAAAATACCTTATTAAATCTGTTACTTATAATGATAAGGATGCAATTATTATGGATTTTTTTTCAGGCTCTGCTACAACAGCCCATGCAGTGATGGAATTAAATGCTGAAGATGGAGGAAATAGAAGATATATTATGATACAACTACCAGAACCAGTTGGTGAAAAGTCCTTAGCATATAAAGCTGGTTTCAGAAATATTGCAGAAATAGGCAAGGAGAGGATTAGAAGGGCAGGTCGGAAAATTAGAGAACAAACTGGAGCAAATATTGACTATGGATTTAGGGTATTTAGAATAGACACATCTAATATGAAGGATATATTTTACACTCCTGATAAATTGGAGCAGAGTTTTCTGGATAAGTTGGAATCTAATATCAAGGAAGATAGAACGGGCATGGATCTACTTATTCAGGTAATGCTGGAGTTGGGATTAGATTTATCTTTACCTATGGTATCAAAGTATATAGAAGAGAAGGAAGTGTATTTTATTGGTGGAAATAAACTAGCAGCTTGCTTTGAAGAAAATATAGGAGAAAAACTCATAAGAGAGATAGCAAAAACAAAGCCATTGAAAGCAGTGTTTAGAGATAGCTCTTTTAAGGACTGTCAGGATAAGATTAATTTGGAGGAGATATTTAAGACATTATCACCAGAAACGGATATAAAGATTTTGTAGAGGAAAATATTGCGTTAATTTGTAGGTAAAAGAGGATGAGATTATGAACAAATTAAAAATGAGTTCAAAGAATATGATAGAAGAAAATGTAGATAAAATAGCAAAATTGTTTCCCAATGTGATAACTGAAATAGTAGATGAAAATGGGAATATAAGAAAGGCTATTGATAAGGAGCTTCTATTACAGGAATTAAGCCATAATCTTGTAGATAATGATAAGAAAAAATATCAGTTTATCTGGCCAGGGAAAATGGATGCCATATTGACTGCAAATACACCTATAATGAAGACTTTAAGACCAATTAGGGAAGAAAGTTTAGACTGGAGTACAACAAAAAATATATACATAGAAGGGGATAATCTGGAAGCATTAAAAATATTACAGAAGTCCTATTTAGACAGTATAAAATTAATATATATAGATCCTCCATATAATACAGGTCATGACTTAATATATAAAGATGATTTTAGACAAGAAAAGGAATGTTATCTTAAAAAATCGGGACAAGTAGATGAATATGGAAATAGATTATTCAAAAATACAGAGTTTAATGGTAGATTTCATAGTGACTGGCTTACAATGATGTACCCAAGACTGAAACTGGCTAGAAACCTTTTAAGTGAAAATGGAATAATATTTATATCTATAGATGATAATGAAGTCTACAATTTAAAGAAGATATGTGATGAGATATTTGGAGAGAGAAATTTTGTAGCCAATATTATAAGAAAAACTGGGGCTACAAGAGCTATGGCCAAATACTTTGATATAAGGCATGATTATATTTTAACTTATGCCAAAAATATAAGTAAATTAGAGTTGAATGAGCTACCTAATGAAAAAGCAGCTGAATTTGAAAATTGGGATAATGACCCTAAAGGACCATGGGATAGTCAGGATTTAACTGTGAGAACGGGAGGATATGAATATGCTATACCTTCCATTAATAATGAAAAAAAATTTGTTAGAAGATGGAGATATCCAGAATGGCTTTTGAAGAAAAAGATGGGATTCGATGAAATTAGCACTTATGAGGAAATATACAAACATGCAAAATATATTCCTGAAAAAGGATGGTATACAATTGGAGAGTTTGTATTTAAAGGAGAAAATAAAATAATAAATCAAAAAAAATACACCTCAAAGGTGTTAACTATGGTAAACCATACATTACCTGATAATATTGGGTCCAATAAGGGAGGAGGAGCTGTTTTAAGAGAGCTTTTTGGCACAGATTATGATGTATTTGATAATCCAAAGCCTGTTGAACTGGTGAAATATCTTATATTCATAGGTTCAGAGAAAGATTCGACTATTTTGGATTTCTTTTCAGGCTCATCTACTACTGCCCATGCTGTAATGGAACTTAATGCAAAAGATGGAGGTAAAAGAAAATATATTATGGTACAGCTCCCTGAATCAATAGATGAAAAATTTGAAGCGTATAAGGCAGGATACAAAAATATAGCAGAAATAGGGAAAGAAAGAATTAGAAGAGCTGGGAATAAGATCAAAGAACAGACTGGAGCTAATATTGATTATGGTTTTAGGGTATTTAAAGTTGATTCTTCAAACATGAAGGATGTGTACTATCCTGATAAGTTTGAATCGAATATAAAAGAAGATAGAACAAATCTAGATTTACTCATACAAGCAATGCTTGAATTAGGTCTTGAATTGTCATTATCTATTGAATTAAAAGATATTTGTGGGAAAAAGGTATATTTCGTAGCAGGAAACTCTCTAGTTGCATGTTTTGATAAGAATGTTGACATGGAAATATTAAAGGAAATAGCAAAGTGCAGACCTTCAAAAGCAGTGTTTAGGGATGATTCCTTTACTTCATATGAAGATAAAATCGATTTGGAAAAGATATTTAAAACCCTATCACCAGATACAGAGGTAAAGGTAATATAGAGGTGGATGTATGATGAAGATAAAATTCAAGGAACAGGAATTTCAACTTGATGCTGTGCAGTCTGTTATAGATTGCTTTAAGGGGCAGATGAATAATTGCTCTCTATTCAAAATGGATAGGGGAATGGCAAAGGGAATATTGAAGGGACAAGCATATTTCTTATATGACGAAGGATTTAAAAACAGTGAAATAAGATTAACTGACGAGGAAATACTGGAAAATATTAGAAAAGTTCAGATAAGAAACGGACTTAAGCCATCTAAAAATCTTGAAGGTAGATTCAATCTAACTATTGAGATGGAAACGGGAACAGGGAAAACCTACACCTATATAAGAACTATGTATGAACTGAATAAAAACTATGGTTGGAGTAAGTTTATTGTGGTAGTACCTTCAATTGCTATTAGAGAGGGAGTATACAAGACCTTTCAGATGACAGAAGATCATTTTATGGATATATATGGCATCAAAATCAGATATTTTATATACAACTCAAAACAGCTATATAAAATAGACCAGTTTGCTTCAAATTCAGGAATAAATGTTATGATAATAAATTCACAAGCCTTTAATGCAAGGAGCAAGGATTCAAGAAGAATATATATGGAACTGGATGATTTTGCTTCAAGACGCCCTATAGATGTAATAGCCCAAACAAATCCAATATTAATTATAGACGAACCTCAATCTGTAGAAGGAGAAAAGACAAAAGAGGCATTAAAACAGTTTAATCCACTGTTTACCTTGAGGTATTCAGCTACTCACAAGGAGGAGTACAATAAAATATATAGATTGGATGCACTGGATGCTTATAACAAGAAGCTGGTAAAAAAAATCAGAGTAAAAGGGATAACTGTAAAAGGCATTACAGGAACAAATGAATATATCTATTTTGAAGGAATAGATTTAAGCAGAAAAAATAAACCTGTTGCCAGACTGGAATTTGAAATTAAGCAGAAATCTGGTATCAGGAGAAAGACGAGGAATGTGGATATTGGATTTAATCTTTATAAAGAATCCAAATTAGAACAATATAAAGGTTATGTAGTATCTGAAATAAATGGATATAAAAACACTATAACCTTTACAAATGGAGTAACTCTTCATGCAGGTGATGTTCAGGGCGATGTAAATGAACTGACATTAAGGAGAATACAGATAAGGGAAGCAATTAGAACACATTTTGAAAGGGAACGATCTCTGTTTAATAGAGGCATAAAGGTATTGACTTTGTTTTTCATAGACGAGGTGGCAAAATACAGAAAGTATGAAAATGGAATGCAGACCAATGGAATATATGGACAGATATTTGAAGAAGAATATTTGAATATATTAAATGAATATCTGACTATACCAGAGGACCCATATATTAGATATTTAAAAGGGATAGATGTAAAGGAAACTCATAATGGATATTTTTCTATAGACAAGGAAGGAAGGCTTGTAGACCCTAAAGTTAAAGGAAAAGAAGATATTTCTGAAGATGAGTCTGCCTATGAGCTGATAATGAAGGATAAAGAGAGGCTACTGAGCCTTAATGAGCCAGTAAGGTTTATTTTTTCTCACTCAGCCTTAAGAGAAGGCTGGGATAATCCAAATGTATTCCAGATATGCACATTGAAGCATAGCGATTCTACCACGAGGAAAAGACAGGAAGTAGGCAGAGGCTTAAGGCTTTGTGTTGATAAAAGTGGAAACAGAATTGATGCAGAAACTCCAGGCATAGATGTTCATGATGTAAACATATTAACAGTAATTGCCAGCGAGTCCTATGAAAGCTTCGTAAGGGAGCTTCAGTCACAAATTGCTGAAACACTAAAGGATAGACCTAGAAAGGCTAATATAAAATTCTTCATTAATAATGTAATTAAAAACTCAAAAGGAGATAAGCTAACTATATCAGAGCATCTAGCAAATGTTCTTTACAAATCATTTATTAGAAGCTTTTATGTAGATGACGATGATAACCTTACAGATAAATACTACAAAGACCTGCAGGAAGGTAACCTGATTCTTCCGGATGAATTTAAGGATTTCAAAGAAGGTGTGGTAGAACTTATAAGCAATATATACACAGAAGGTGTAACACAGTTTGTGGAAGATGGAAGGGAAAGGAATATAAGGGGAATAAGTGTTAACGAAAACTTCAGGAAAAAAGAGTTTATGGATATGTGGAACAGAATAAATATTAAAACAGCATATTATGTGGAATTTGATACTGAGGAACTGATAAGGAACTGCATTATCTATCTCGATAAGGATTTGAAGGTATCGGATTTAACTTATAAGATAAAGACCGGTGAAATGGAGTATATAACTTCAAAAGAGGAATTACAAAGGGGAGAATCCTTTAAAGATAAGGAATCTGAAACAGATAAAAAATATCAGGAAGCTAATACTAATATAAGATATGATTTGATTGGAAAGCTTGTAGATGAGACTCATCTTACAAGGAAAGCAATAGTAAAGATATTAAAAGGTATTAAACCTGCAACATTCTATCTGTTCAGAAAAAATCCGGAAGAGTTTATAATTAAGGCTTCAAGGATAATAAATGACCAGAAAGCATCAATGATTATAGAACATATTACCTATAATCCTATTGATGAGGTATTTGATTCCAATATATTTACAGACAATACCTTATATGCAGCTCTTGG
>ENA-OWPA01002005-OWPA01002005.1-bioreactor-metagenome-genome-assembly--contig:-NODE-2005-length-11149-cov-17.012374_pt1 | contig 11149 bp, 11 predicted proteins | sample MGYA00238139_ERZ651803 | MGnify/ENA primary metagenome ERZ651803 (study PRJEB26909, sample SAMN07631231) | bioreactor metagenome | isolation source: Switchgrass digestor | place: USA: Dartmouth...
ACCGCCGTGTACCGAACGGTACGCACGGTGGTGTGAGAGGTCGGTAGCTGAAATAATCAGCTACCTCCTACTCGATTGCTTTTTTATATTCCTTCTTCAATGGTATGAATATGCTGGCTCATGTAAAGGAATGCCTTGTCGGCATCGTGCTCACGGATACAGTCAAGGATCTTTCTATGATATGCCAATCCGCTTTTTGTGGTCGTACTGGTAAGAATCTTGCCCAAAGCGGAAAAACAATATTTTTTTATAATATACATTGATTGGATTAACATATTGTTTTTTGTGGCTTCTGATATGGCGAAATGAAAATCGAAGTCAAGTTCCAGAAAGCGTTCGATATCATTAGAATCGCAGTTCTCACAAAGTTCCAGTTTATTCTCCAGGTATTTTATGTCCTTTTCTGTTGCATATTTCGCGGCATAATAAGCGCTGGTACATTCAATTCCAAAACGAAATTCCATAATGGTTCGGATATCGTTTTTGTTAAAGGAAATATGGGGAATCAATAAATTCATGAATAAACCTATACCTTTGTTGGCAATGTAATTGCCGTCACCCTGTCTGGTTTCCAAAATCCCCAACATATTCAAAGAGTTAAGTGCATTGCGGATTGTATGACGACTGACACCAAGCATTTCTTTAAATTCATTTTCAGAAGGTATCTTGTCCCCTTGTTTTCTGCTTGGATCCATTACATAATTAAATATGTATTTGAATGTCTCTTCTCCGACATTTACTTTTTTAATAGGTTTTTTTATATTACTATCCGAAGTCAAAAAAAAGCCCCCTTCAAATAAAAAACTTACCGTAAACTCTGATAATAATTATAATATTTTAATTTGAACAACTGAACTATTTGAAAAGGGTATCATGGCAGCTCTTTATTTAAGTTATTACTGAAACTTTGAATATTATATAACAGAATTATACATAAGTCAAATAATTTACATAAGGTTTTTTAATTTAATAAACCATTTAAGCGGATTATTTTACCATAGTAAAAAACCGCCCTTAGGGCGGTTTTTAATACCGGCATCAGCCGATCAATACCGTTAAAACATATTCATTATTTTGAAATGATTTACTCCTGATGGCATCCGATTTGGTTATTTTTACGTCAATCCATAGTTCATCGGCTGCAATCATAAGATTTGCCATCATTATTCCCATGTCAATCTTTTTCATTTTGTCGTATGGTTTCGCAAACCACGGGTTTTTCCTGGCAAATACATGAATGCGGTTTTTATAAACCACGAAGCGCCAAGGCTGATTATTAAGACTTGACGGAGCCAGCCGTGCGGCTTCCAGAAGTTTATGGATATTTGAAGGCACTTCTTCCTTGTAAACCACCAGTTCCTCTTCGGGAAGACGTTTCGCGAGGGAAGCGTCTCTGTATACAGGTTCTTTGGATTTGCCGAAAGCAAGTGAAATTACGTAATCATATTTCATTGCTTTTTTCAGGTTTCTTCCCGGATTGGCGGCTCCCAGAAAACAGGTTCCGAGACCCTTGGATTCTATATATAAACTTACTTGTTGCATAAGATAGCCTGCATTCAAAAGATAATCTTCCGTCTTCTCGGCAGACAGGCAAAGGTAATACGGAGCCTTGACGGCTAACGGGCCGTAAAAGCCTTGCTTCTGTTCAATATTGCTTACCAGTTTGAATTCGACTTTCGAATCTTTAATAAACATGGGTAAGCTGTCAGCAAACTTCAGGATGTCATCAATGATTTCCCAGTCTATTCTTTCCTGATAAAAATTTCTTATGCTTTTTCTGGAGAAGATCGTATCAAACATTGTCATAAGATATACCCCGCTTTATTGATTTGATGCTAAATGTTCAAGTTTTCTTTTTCTGTAATGTAAAGGTGAGACACCATAATATTTTTTAAATAATTTGCTGAAATGGTAGGCATCATCATAACCTACCTTGTTGGCTACAGCTTTAATACTGCTGTTTTTTTCCTTAATCAGTATATCCTGAGCCTTTTCAAGCCGGATTTTTATCAGATAATTAATCGGAGATTCCCCGGTTTCTTCCTTAAATATTTTTGATATATATACGGGGCTCAGGTACATATTATGCGCAATTTGTTCCAAAGATATTTTCTTATCAAAGTTCTCGTTAAGGTAATTAATGACTTTTTTTACGGCATAATTTTTATTGTACGACTCAAAATGGCATTTTGTCTGCTCATAATCGTCCTTGCTTACTATTTCACGCATTACCAGAAGCAGCATCTGCATCAGATTAGTCTTTATCATAATGTATTTACCAATATTACAGCTTTCGTTTTCTGCGATAATGGAATAACAGTGCATCATAAGTTTTTGCTTAAGCTCCGCTGTCGTTTTTAAAACGCAGTTGCCGTTTCCTATATCAATGGAATTCGGAGCCATGTTTTTAAAATGAAAATCTGTAAAACCGGCGATAAACTCAATGGTTGGTTCTTTAGGATTTGTTACGATGTGTGTATGCATCACACCAGGATTGCAGATTACCAGATCGCCGGATTCCACGTCATATTCCTTGCCGTCAACAAGATATTTTCCCTTTCCGGATAAGATAAATGACAATTCAGTGTGGTCGTGATCATGGTAAATACCGTTTTTTAACATTTTGCATTTTGATACATAAAAAACGGTCGGGTTAAAATCGTTGTATGTAAGATCATAATCTATAGCCATAATTTTCACCTCTTTGACGGCGGTAAAATATCAATGTTTCTTATGTAAGAGACCATTCTAATATTATTCGGTTGTATAAAATTTATTACCGCTGGAACATTGAATATTATAACATTTTATATATAAATAAGAAAGAATATTTTTGTACCAGATATCTAAAAATTTAAGCTCCCAATACATAAGCCGGGCCCTTTTTAGCAGAAAAAATCACCGACTTAAAAGATTAACATAGGATGTGAAAATTGGCTTTAAAATTATCTGTTGCTTTTGCTCTCTATTATGTAAAACAATAACAGATTTATGTAATATTTTCGAGAAAAATAAAAAATAAAATCATGACCAGACAGTTGGAACTCGCGGACAAATATGATATTATTGTAAAGGATGATATATATTCTAGTATCGGAACGGTTGGAGTGATTTTATGAAAAACAGGCTTATATATATATTTATTATAACGATTATGGGTGCAATACTGCTTACGGGTTGCAAAAATGAGGACCAGGAAGCTTATTTTATCCCGACACCCGCTCCGGATTTATTGAATGATGAAGAAGATTTATCCGGAGAAGAAGCAGAGGATACTGATAAGGCCGATTCAGATGTAACCGATGAACAGGCAGATAATTCGGAAGATTCCGAAGACGATGCGGTTGTTGTCGGTGAGACTACCACGAAGTATGTCAAGCTGAATTCCTACGGGGCAATTTTAAATGTCAGGTCTTCACCGACAACGGAGGAAAACAATGTGGTGGGCTTTTTGGTTCATACCGAACCGGTTGAGGTCATATCCATAGAAAACGGCTGGGCAAGTATTTGGTATAAGGACCAGATATGCTATGTAAGCGCCGATTATCTGGTGGATTTTGTTCCGCCGTATATATCGCCGCCGACCCCGTCACAGTAATTTTAGGTTACAGGGTAACCGGACGATATTTTCCGGCCACAAAATCGATCAGCTTTTTCAAAGAATCAGAGAGGTAGGCAGACTTATTGTAACAGAAGCCGACCTCTCTTTTATTTATCGGATTTTTTAGCGGGATATGTACAAGGCTACCGGATTTTAATTCTTCGGATACAAATTCTTTAATGACGCAGGCGACCCCCAGCCCGGTCTTGGCAAATTCTATAAGCAGATCCATGCTGCTGACTTCAAGTATATGCTGCGGGCTTATATTGTTTTCTCTGAAATATGATTCTATATGCATTCTTGTAATATTTTCTTCATCCAGCAGCAGTATGTTTGCGGCAGAAAAGATATCATCGTATTTTTCCCTCAATTTGAGATTATCCAGGTAATCCTTTGTTGCCACAAATATATCCTCAATTTCTGCAACAGGAATGAATTCGAACATTTTATGGTTGGACGGTTTTGCCACAAGGCCTATATCCAAAATACCGTTTTCCAGTTGCTTGAGGGTATGAATTGTGGACTGGCTTTCTATTGTAATCTTAACGTGTGGATAAGTCTTTAAAAAACGGTTCAGATAAGGCAGAAGGATGTATTTGCACAGGGTGGCGCTGACACCGATTTTAAGGTGACCTACTCCGAGCTCTTTCATGCGTTTCAGCTGTTCCTCCCCCTGTTCCAATATTTCAAACGCTTCCTTTGTATACTTATAAAGAATTTGGCCTTCTTCGGTAAGTTTCACCCCCCTTGAGCTGCGGATAAAAAGGATCTGATTAAGGTTTTCCTCAAGGTTGGTAATGGCCTTGCTTACGGCAGGTTGGCTTATGTAAAGAAGCTTTGCAGCCTTGGATATGTTGCCTGTTTCGGCTACACAGTTAAATATGTTGTATAAGGGCAACAGGTTATTCATAGGTATCCTTCCTTTTCATAACTTTGAGTTATATTAAACATTCTTAATATGTATTTCAATTATACCAGTAATTGTGATAAAATGGCAATAAGCAATATAAAACACATAAAATTTATCTGGAGGATGGTATATCATGAACTGCCACATAGCGGTTATTCCCGGCGATGGCATAGGGCCGGAGATAATTGCGGAAGCCAAAAAGGTTCTTGATTGCATAGGAGAAAAATATGGCCACAGTTTCAGATACACCGAAGTGTTGATGGGCGGTGTATCAATCGACGCTACAGGTGTACCTCTTACCGATGAAGCCCTTCAGACGGTAAAAAACTGTGATGCCGTGCTTTTGGGTGCCGTAGGGGGAGATGTGGGCAAGTCATCCTGGTACAGTCTTCCGCCGCAGTTAAGGCCTGAAGCGGGGCTTCTTGCTTTACGGAAAGGTCTGAATCTTTATGCCAATTTAAGACCGGCAATCCTTTTTGACGAATTAAAAAGTGCCTGCCCTTTGAGAGAAGATATTACAGGGGACGGATTTGATTTTGTTGTTGTAAGGGAACTGACAGGCGGACTGTACTTCGGTGAAAGATGGACAAAAGAAGTGGACGGACTTATGACCGCAGTCGATACTTTAATCTATAATGAGAAAGAAATCGAAAGGATAGCAAGGTGCGCCTTCGAGATTGCAAGAAAAAGAAAAAAGAAAGTATGCAGTGTTGACAAGGCCAATGTCCTTGATTCATCGAGACTGTGGAGGCAGGTTACAAAAGAAGTAGCAAAGGAATATCCCGATGTGGAGCTTACCGATATGCTGGTAGACAACTGTGCAATGCAGATTGTAAAGAATCCACGCCAGTTTGACGTTATTCTGACGGAAAACATGTTCGGTGACATACTGTCCGATGAGGCAAGCATGATTACCGGATCCATAGGAATGCTGGCCAGTGCAAGCCTCGGGGAAACAAAGCTGGGCTTATATGAGCCTATCCATGGTTCAGCTCCTGATATTGCCGGCAAGAATAAAGCCAATCCGATAGCCACAATTCTTTCCGCGGCAATGATGCTTAAATATTCCTTTGATCTTGATAAGGAAGCGGACATTATTGAGGATGCTGTAAGAAATGTTTTAAGAAAAGGATATCGCACCATAGATATAATGTCTGACGGCAAAACACTGGTTGGAACGGATAAAATGGGAGATTTGATAGCCGACGAAATTAGAGGGGTTTAGTTGCAGTCAGATATGCCACAGATGAATGTTCCTTAGATGTATTAATTATTATCGTTTGAGTGAATATGAGAAGCGGAAAAGAGATATTAAGGAAAGCAAAATCATAATAAAAAATAATAAAGAATAATCAATCGGGGAGGAATTTATATGGGAATGACGATGACACAGAAGATTCTTGCTGCCCATGCCGGACTTGACAAAGTCAGCGCAGGCCAGTTGATAGAAGCGGATCTGGATCTCGTACTCGGCAATGATGTCACCGCTCCCGTGGCCATCAAAGAGATGGAAAAGATTAATAAAAAAGGGATTTTCGACAAAGATAAGATTGCTTTGGTACCGGATCATTTTACACCCAATAAAGATATAAAATCGGCGGAAAACTGCAAATGCATGAGAGAATTTGCAAGAAAACATGATATAACCAATTATTTTGAAGTCGGTGAAATGGGTATTGAACATGCGCTGATTCCGGAGCATGGCCTTGTGGTGGCGGGGGATGTGGTTATAGGAGCCGATTCCCATACATGTACATACGGAGCTTTGGGAGCATTTTCTACAGGTGTAGGAAGTACCGACATGGCTGCGGGTATGGCTACCGGCAAAGCCTGGTTTAGAGTTCCTTCCGCGCAAAAATTCGTACTGATAGGCAAGCCATCAAAATGGGTAAGCGGTAAGGACATAATTTTGCATATTATAGGAATGATAGGAGTGGACGGGGCAAGATATCAAAGCATGGAGTTTGCCGGAGACGGTGTGGCCAATCTTAAGATGGATGACCGTTTTACAATTGCCAATATGGCAATCGAAGCAGGAGCAAAAAACGGAATATTCCCTGTAGACGATACAACCATTCAGTATATGAAGGAACACTCCACAAAACCATATGCCATATATGAAGCCGATGATGATGCGGAATATGAAAGCGTATATGAAATAGAGCTTAATAAAATCAGGCCGACTGTAGCATTTCCCCATCTTCCGGAAAATACCCGGACTATAGATGAAGTCGGTGATATAAAGATTGATCAGGTTGTCATAGGCTCCTGTACCAACGGCAGGCTTGACGACTTAAGGACGGCCGCCAGGGTCCTGGAAGGAAGAAAAGTGGCAAAAGGGGTTCGTGTAATTATTATCCCCGCTACACAAAAGATTTATCTTCAGGCTCTTGAAGAAGGCCTTATTGCCACGTTTATAAAGGCGGGGGCAGCAGTAAGCACACCTACCTGCGGACCGTGCCTGGGAGGTCATATGGGAGTCCTTGCGGCAGGCGAACGGGCGGTTTCAACCACCAACCGGAATTTTGTCGGCCGGATGGGCCATGTGGGTTCGGAAGTTTATCTTGCAAGTCCTGCAGTAGCCGCGGCCAGTGCGGTTACCGGAAAGATATCAAGCCCTGAGGAACTGGGGTTATAAGGAAGGAGGATCAGAATATGAAAGCGACGGGGAAAGTGCACAGATACGGTGATAATGTAGATACCGATGTAATTATACCTGCCAGATATTTAAACACTTCCGATCCCAAGGAACTGGCCGGATATTGCATGAGGGACATTGACCCGGATTTTGCAGGCCGTGTAAAACCGGGAGATATAATTGTTGCCGGAAAAAATTTCGGGTGCGGTTCTTCCCGGGAACATGCACCCATAGCCATCAAAGCCTCCGGCATCAGTTGCGTTATTGCCGAAAACTTTGCAAGAATATTTTACCGCAACGCCATTAATATCGGCCTGCCCATTATAGAGTGTCCCGAGGCCTCGAAAGATACGGAAGAGGGAGATGAGGTGGAGGTTGACTTTGATAACGGAATTATTTACAATCTGACTAAGAAGAGGCAGTATAAGGGCCAGGTATTTCCGGAGTTTATGCAAAAAATAATCAGGGCGGAAGGGCTGATTAACTATATTAATTCCAAGTACCAATTAGATATACGGTGGACGATACAGGATTCAGAACATCTGAATTAATTACGGATATGTATGAGTTAATCCATTAAATCGGTATCAGACAGACCGGTTACATTAAATATGAGTTATGGACAATATATGTATCAAAAAGGACGCCTGCCGCGATTTATATCGTTTGATAAGGTATGAATCACGGCAGGTGTCCTTGACGTTTATAAGGTTTGGATAGGAGTTTTTTCGGCATATAAAATAAAATCCAGCATAATTTAATTGTTCATAGTTTCAAAAACTTTCTGTCATTTAATTAATTTGGAATATGTGATAAAATATTCCTGACATTAAAATGTTTATATGCCATAAGATAAAATTTATATGAGAAGGAGATAAAAGTCATGTGGATTTTATATGCGTTGCTATCGGCAATATTTGCGGCCCTGGTATCTGTTCTGGCAAAAAAAGGGCTGGAAGGAATTAATTCAAATCTTGCGACGGCCATAAGAACATTTGTTGTCCTGCTTGCCGCATGGGGCATTGTTTTCTTAACAGGAAAGCATAAAGATATTCCCAACCTTACGGGGAAAAACTGGAGGTATTTAATCTATTCCGGCTTGGCCACAGGAGCTTCATGGCTTTTTTATTTCAGGGCATTACAGCTGGGCGAGGTATCCAAGGTGGCTCCCATAGATAAACTGAGTGTCGTATTTACAATGATCCTGGCATTTATTTTTTTGGGCGAAACCGTATCCTTGAAAACAATCATCGGTGGAATATTAATTACCGCCGGAACCCTGGTATTGGTATTTTAACTGTAACCTTTTTGTATCAATTATCATAAGCTAAAATAGAATTTATTTTAGGTGATGATAACTGATATGAACGGTATAATTCGATATACGATCCGGCCCTATGATACTTTCTGGATGCTGGCTCAGGTGTTCAATACAACCGTTGATTCGTTAATGCAGTTAAATCCAGGGGTGGATCCGAACAACCTTCAAATCGGGCAGGTAATAAACATAAGACCCGGCTTGGGATTTTATCCGTCTTCTTCTATGGGCAATAATGATATGAACGGTTTTGATGATTTCGATACCATGTTGCCGGATTTGATGGATTATTTCCATATGCTTTGGGCACAGCATATAATGTGGACCAGAATAGTTATGCTGGGCATTATTTTTGACCTTCCCGATTTGCAGATGACTACCGAAAGGCTGCTTCGTAATGCCCGGGACTTTGCGGAAGGAATTCGTATCTATTACGGTGACGAGGCGGCACAGACTTTTGAGAATTTGTTCAGAAACCATATTACAATCGCGGCGGAATTTATTTCGGCAGCCAAAGATGGCGACGAGAACAGAATGGAAGAAGTTTGGCAGAGGTGGGCAGATAATGCCAACCGGATAGCGGAATTTTTGGGCAGTATCAATCCCAATTGGAGTGCAGATGACTGGAATGCTATGATGTTGGAGCATATACAGTTATTGGCCGACAGCGCCATGCTGATGCTTGAACAGAACTACCAGGCTTCTATAGAAGGGCTTGACGATATATTCAATCAGGCCATGGAAATGGCCGATATGATGGCAGAAGGTATCGCAAATCAATTTCCCGGATGAGTTAAATAATCCGGCATAAATTATGATTAAAATATATCTTTGTCCGTTTCGGGTTCATGGAACCGCTCTTTAAGGACATTTTGGGCGGGATACGATGAACCCTTTTTATTTTCCATAATATCGCAGTATTATATCAGCCTGAACCATTTCTTTAATCAATCCCCGGATTAATGTAATTTGCTTCTGGATAATAAGTTCACATTCGCTGTACTTAGCGTAAAATTTTTGTAGGACAAATAGGTAAAAAAAATAAGAGAACACCAAACTTTGTGTTAAAATTAAGTTAGCACAACAAAAAAACAGAAAGGAAGGTGTTCTCTTATGATTAAAAGTATACAACATTTTGAAGAGTTTGGCATTATAAATTTAGAAAATGTAGTAGAAAATTTTTTGAAAAATCCTAAAGATATAGCTTCTTTTGTATGTGGTGTTAAGGAAAATATAATAAAGTTAGGCTTGGATATAGTAAAAGAGACTCTCGAAAACTGTGATGAAATGATAAAGAATAGTGAAAAGAGAAAGCAGAACTGGCAAATCGTAAAGACTGATGAAAAAAAACTAATTACATCATTAGGAACGGTTTGCTTTAACAAAACATTATATAAGAACAAATCAACCGGAGAAAGAGCATATCTGCTAGATCGTATTCTAGGCATTGAATCACATGAAAGATTAACAGAAGATGCCAAAGCACAAATGCTATCAGAGGTAGTTGAAACCTGCTATCGTAAAGCTGGTAAAGCAATCAGCATAAGTGAAATCGTAAGTAAGCAGACAGTAAAGAATAAAATACATAGCCTTGAGTTCCATAATGAATATAAAGAACTAGCTAACAAGAAGAAGGTAAAGTATTTATACATAGATGCTGATGAAGACCATATATCCTTGCAGTATCAAGAAAACAAAGGTGACTTGGTAAGGAATGATGGTCAGAGGAAGAACAACAGTATAATAACCAAGCTTGTCTATGTGTATGAGGGGATAGAGAAAGAGGGACCTATAAGCAAACGAAATAAGCTTATAAATCCACACTATTTTTGCGGTACATATCCAGGACAGGAAAATGAAAAGCTATGGGATGAGGTATATGAATACATCTGCTGTAACTATGATATAGACAGCATAGAGAAAATATATCTAAATGGAGATGGGGGCAGTTGGATAAAGGCAGGAAAAAGGAAGCTGGCTGGGCTTACTTATGTCATAGATGGATTTCATTTAAGCAAGTACATGATAAGAGCAACATCTCATTTGCTTGATTCTGCTGAAGATGTACGTAATGAAATATATGAGACTATAAAGAGAGGGACAAAAGCAGACTTTGAGAAAGTGATAGAAAAGGTACTAAGAGTTACGGAAGGAGAAGCGGCACAAAAACGTGTTATAGAAAGCAAGGAGTATATATTATCTAATTGGTCAGCAGTAAAAGTACGCCTGGCGAATAGAGAAGGTATCGTAGGATGCAGTGCAGAAGGACATGTCAGCCATGTACTGTCTTCAAGGATGAGTTCCAGACCAATGGGATGGAGTAAAATAGGTGCTGATAAGATGGCACGATTAAGAGCTTATTATTGGAATGGTGGAAATATGCTAGAACTGGTTAGGGAACAGAAAAGAGAGGTACCAAAGGCTGCAGGAATGGAAGAAAATGATATAATTAGCTGTGCAGAAATGTTACGATCAGAGAAGAGCAGACACTATAAACTGGGGAAATACTTTGAGAGCATAAATCATAGTATAAGTGATGAAGCCAAGAGATACGTATGGTTTTATACACATATATGGGGCTTGTAAAAAGATGAATAAAAAGGTATAGTGTAGGTGTGATTTCTATTAACACATCTTTGGTGAACTCTGCCTATCTATTTCCTACAGTAAAGTTACGCTATC
>ENA-OWPA01002006-OWPA01002006.1-bioreactor-metagenome-genome-assembly--contig:-NODE-2006-length-11146-cov-6.731683_pt1 | contig 11146 bp, 11 predicted proteins | sample MGYA00238139_ERZ651803 | MGnify/ENA primary metagenome ERZ651803 (study PRJEB26909, sample SAMN07631231) | bioreactor metagenome | isolation source: Switchgrass digestor | place: USA: Dartmouth...
AGAGATGGCCGACGGAAGTGTTGTTTGGGGCGGCGATGCTGCAATTTCCGCATTAAGGCAATTCGCACCGGTAGGGTGTAAGCTTATTGAGTGGGGACATAAGTTGGGGTTTGCATATATATCCGGTTACGAGGACAAAGGAAAGGAGCTTTCAGCTCTGGCAGAGCATATTATTTCAACAAGGCAACTTTTTTGCAGTTCCTGCCAGACGATTTTTATTGATACGGACAACCAGGAGGAGCTCCATGCCTTTTGTAAAGAATTTCTGCCTTATTTGGAAGCCGCGGTTGATAAGTATCCGTTTAAATCAATCGATGCCATAGCAGAAAGAACTCTCCGAAAATATTATGAAAGACTGGAAGATATTATTATCGGAAGAACAATATGTAACGATAAGATTTATAAGGGAAAACACTGCAGCCTGAAAATTTGTCCGGATAAGGACCTGGAACTGTCGGATATGTTCGGGAATTGTCTTGTAAAAGGACTGCCGAGAAGTGAATTGTTCACAACGTTAAGAAAACATAAAGGCTATCTTCAGACGGCTGGGTTGATTTGTCAAAGTGAACGGAGAGCTGAACTTACTGATTTGCTGGCAAGGAGCGGAGTCGTCAGAATCATGCGCGCGGGAGATATGTCATCTTCATTTTGCGGAGAGGCGCATGACGGAGAGTATGCTTTAAGAAGATACACCCGCATAGTTAATATACAATAAGTATTACCGCTGATTGGTTTAGCAGAATCAGCCTGAAGCAACTTACTCGCAGTTGTTTTTTTATGGACAAGCCACTCAATTTATTTAGATTCGTCCATATCAACTCGAAAAGATATTTTTTTCCTTCTCCTGGAACTTTAAGGGGATAACTTACGTGAATTTCTTTCGTGCCTGGTTCGTTCAACATCCTTTGATAAAGCAAAGCTTTTTCACAAAAATATATTTGACAGACACAGATATTTGTGTAATAATAATTAGTGTCAAACAAAGATATTAGTTTTTCTAAACTCTTGATTGAAAGGAGATTGCCGTGGAACCCAAATTATCGTCAGACCTCTTGCGAGGGCATACGGATACCATAGTCTTAGCCATGTTAATGAATGGTGATCGTTATGGATTGGAAATATACAATCGAATTTTAGAGCGCACAGGTGGGCAGTACGAGTTGAAGGTGGACACCTTGTACTCCAGTTATAAGCGGCTGGAAAAGGGCGGGTATATCACATCGTATTGGGGAGACGAAACGCAGGGCGCACGTCGCAAATACTATCGTATTACAGATAAAGGGCGCGAACTGTATCGCCAAAACATGTTGAATTGGGAGTTTACCTTAAAGATCTTAAACAATTTGTTAAAGGAGGAAAAGTAATGGATACTAGAAAGTATATCGACTCTCTGTTTTCAGATTATGAGGAGACCTCGGCACTTATAGACTTCAAGGAAGAACTTAGAAGCTTTCTGGACGAGAGAATAAAGGCCCTTGTAAAGAGTGGCATGGATGAAAATGAGGCCTTTAAAAAGGCAACCAATGAGCTTGGTGATATGTCAGCAGTAGCAGATGAAATTAGCCGCAAGAAAAAACAGGAAATACTGGCTGAAATGTATATGAAAACCAGACATTATATGTCCACATGGAGAATCGCTCTTTATATCCTATGTGGTACTGTTTTCGGCTTTGGTATAATTGTGGCAGCTTTGTCGGGATTTTTTACTGGCGACATTAATGCGTCTTTGGGTTCGCTGCTTGTTTTCGGAGTTATTCCGGTACTCGGCTTTTTGTTTCTCTGGCTAACACAGGAAACTGCGACGCATGAACCGATGGATTGGAAGCGGGCGCTTATGTATGTGATTGCAGCAGGTGTTTTCCTGTTTGGTGTTATTGTGTTCATAATAACATATTTCGAAGACAGTGCTGGACTGCCATACGCGATTGCTACACTTATCCCGTTTATCCTACCCAGCTCGGCATTTGGCGCGTTTCTTATACTTACCGAAAAGGACAGGAGCAAACCATGGGTGAAAAAACAGCGTGAAGAATATATTAAGCGCTCACGGGAACGCTTCGGCGATCCGGCCCAGGAGGAACGGTTCGGACTGTTTTCAGGTGCACTTTGGATTGCGGCTATAGCAGCGTTTATACTGCTGACAATGCTTTTCGGTCTTAAATTCTCATGGTTGGCGATTGCTGCGGCACTCATCGGACAGATGCTTATCCTGGCAACGTTCACAAAGACCAAATAAGTTATTTTTATAAGCAAATTGATAATCACGATGCAGCTTTTCATTTGAAAGCAAAAGCGGAAAGAGGCACCGTCAAAGTTACCGGAACTGAGGAAAAAATCCACGTGAGCGGAGAAACTGTTTCAAAAGCAATAGGCATGTCGCCCAAACATACAATTAAAGCCAGTGTGGGAAGCGGCACGATTAACTTTTCATTAAAATAACGAACGCACTAAGAGTGTCATCTAACCCTACAGGCCTACAAGTTTATGAAGTGCTTTGTTCTTTTCACGATGAACTGCAAACGGAGCTGATGAGTGAGCTTGAAGCTTTAGGCGAGCTAGTATCGGCTGATCAGTTAACTGAACTGTTGCTTGGGGTATATAAAAAGATTGAAGGGTCATTTTTGTATAAGCTTATTACCAGTGCAGTGTTAATGTGAATGGAATCGAGGTTAAAAATCATGTACATCACAGATTCCTATCACGCCACCACTACCAACTACGCCAGATAGCTATTTCTGTAAATCTGGGAAGATTTACCTACTGCATAGGCTGTAACTAAATAAGCATGACCAAATAAGTTGACATAACGTGTACATAAATTTATTATTTTATCATAATATCATTTACTTAATTGAGCCCAGTTTAAACCATTACTTTGGTTAGCAGTGACTTGGGATTTTACGGAAATAACTTGCATTATGTTAATAATTACCAACAAGTACTTCTCTTAATATAATATTGTTATATAAAAAGAGGAGGTTGAATAAATGATAACTACTGTTGAAGAGGTTTTAGAATTTATTAAGGAGAATGATGTAAAATTTATACGTCTATCTTTTTGTGATTTGTTTGGTGAACTAAGGAATATTTCGATTATGCCAGATGAATTGCCCCGTGCATTTGAATATGGTATTCCATTTGATGGACATGCGGTGAGTGGATTTACTGATATAACACAATCGGATTTATTATTAGTTCCAGATCCCACAACGTTATCTGTTTTGCCTTGGCGTCCTCAACAAGGCAGGGTAGTTCGTTTTTTATGCAGCATAAAAAATCCCGATGGCAGTATTTTCTGGGGAGATACAAGGCAGATTCTTATATCTGTTGTGAACCAAACCAGACAAAAAGGGTATTCGTGTATGATTGGGCCTGAGTGTGAGTTTTATCTTTTTACAACCGATGAAAATGGTGAACCTACTACCATTCCTTTTGATAATGGCGGATATTTGAATGTTTATCCTCTTGATAAAGGTGAAAATATAAGACGTGAGATTTGTTTATGTCTGGAGGAAATGGGAATCAAACCTGAAACTTCCCATCACGAACGGGGACCTGGACAAAATGAGATAGATTTTAAATTTTCTGATCCTGTTAATAGTGCAGATAACCTTATTACCTTTAAACAGGTTGTAAAAAGTATTGCTGCAAGAAATGGGCTGTTTGCTTCTTTTTCTCCCAAGCCGTTACCCGACAAAAGCGGGAGCGGGCTTCATATAAATATTTCGCTTATGCAGAACGGAAATAACGTGTTCAGGTTGGGCGAAAAGGGACACTCAAAAGTAGCTGAGTCCTTTGTTGCAGGTGTGCTTGAAAAAATATTGGAAATAACAGCGTTTTTAAACCCCATTCCAAATTCGTACGAACGTTTTGGCGTTTGTGAAGCACCAAAGTATGTTTCATGGTCACATAGTAATCGTTCACAGCTTATACGCATTCCCGCTGCCAATGATGAGAGAATGCGCATGGAACTTAGATCCCCCGATCCTGCAACAAATCCATATCTTGCTTTTGCACTTGTAATTGCTGCAGGATTTTATGGGATAGAGAATAACTTGACACTACCTGAAAGTATAAATGAGGATCTTTATACAGCTGACGAAAGTATAATTGGTTCACTGCCACGCCTTCCTGAAAATCTGGGATACGCCTTAAAACTTGCCGAAAGATCTGACTTTCTCAAAAGTATATTAAATGAACATGTTCTTGAACGATTTATCAGCTTAAAAACCATTGAATTACAAAACTTTAATCGTGCTACTGATAAGAAAAAATATTTTATGGAATATTATTTTAAAGTGATTTAACAAATAACCCCGTTGATATTTTGAGTTGAGTAAAAGGTGAGACTCATGGAAAGTGCACTTATTATATCATATTCGAAAAAAGTTGCTGAAAGTTTAACTGAGATGTTGGCACAGGCTTCAGTTATAGATATAACTACCATATCCAACGGTGGGGAAGCAAGGAGGATGTTGATAGAAAAAGACTTTGATTTGTATATAGTAAATACACCCTTGCCCGACGAGTTTGGTGAAAGTCTTGCGTTGAACATTGCTTCAAAAGGAATCAATGTGGTGATTTTAATAGTAAAAGCTGAATTGTTTGATGAAGTTTCAAAAAGAGTTGAAGATTATGGTGTTATTACAATAGCAAAACCCATAAGCAAATCTTTATTTTGGAATGCTTTAAAACTGGCCATTGCTACACACAAAAAAATTAAAGCATTACATAAAGAAAATATGAAACTCCTTCAAAAGATAGAAGATATTCGGATTATCGATAGAGCCAAGTGTGTTTTAATTTCACTTTTTTCGTTAACTGAGCCCGAAGCACACAGATTTATTGAAAAAAGAGCAATGGATATGAGGATAACGCGAAGAATGGTGGCAGAGGAAATATTAAGAATGTATAGTAGTTGAGCTTTAAGAAAATTTATCCGAAATTGGAAAAAGGCGCTATATTGACAACATGGTAAAAAGCTGCTATACTATTTACCACGATAAACAAAGGTGTTTATCGGCATATTGGTATACATGTGTACCGGTGTGCTGGTAAGCGCCTTTTTTTTATATTCGATAGGAGGTTATAAACTATGTCATATACAATGAAAGTCCTGGAAAAAGTTATACAACAAAATCCAAATGAACCGGAATTTCATCAAGCAATTACAGAGACACTAACCTCGCTGCAACCTTTTGTAGATGCGCATCCGGAATATGAAAGGGCAGGTATTCTAGAGAGGCTATGTGAGCCAGAGCGCGTAATTATCTTTCGGGTTCCGTGGGTTGATGATTCTGGAAAAGTGCATGTGAATAAAGGATACCGGGTTCAATTCAATAGTGCTATTGGCCCGTACAAAGGCGGCATCCGTTTTCATCCGAGCGTATCATTAAGTATTATTAAGTTTTTAGGTTTTGAACAGGTTCTAAAGAATTCACTGACAGGATTACCTATGGGTGGCGGCAAAGGGGGCTCTGATTTTGATCCGAAAGGAAAATCTGAGCGAGAAATCATGGCTTTCTGTCAGAGTTTCATGACAGAGCTGTATCGCCATATTGGAGCAGATACAGATGTTCCTGCTGGAGATATAGGGGTTGGCGAACGGGAAGTTGGATTCCTTTACGGGCAGTACAAACGTATAGTCAATTCGTTTACCAGTGTTCTTACAGGAAAAGGCATATCATACGGTGGATCCCTTACCCGGACCGAAGCTACAGGTTACGGGCTGGTGTATCTGTTAGACGAAATGCTCCGTCAGCATGGAAACTCAGTTGAAAATAAAACTGTTGTCGTATCAGGTTCGGGTAATGTTGCCATATTTGCTGCAGAAAAAGTTCAGCAATTAGGTGGAAAAGTAGTTGCCTTATCCGATTCAAATGGATTTATATATGATTTCGAAGGAATCGACCTCAGCGTTGTCAAAGAAATTAAACTAATAAAACGAGGCAGGATTTGTGAATATACCAATTACAGAAAAAAAGCTGTTTATACCGAAGGCAGCAGGGGTATTTGGGGTATAAAATGCGATATAGCTTTACCCTGCGCCACGCAGAATGAATTAAACGGGGACGATGCAAAACAGTTGGTAAAAAACGGATGCTTTGCTGTTTGCGAAGGTGCAAATATGCCGTCAACCTCAGAGGCTATTAAAATATTTTTACAAAATAAGGTATTGTTTGTACCTGGAAAAGCGGCAAATGCGGGAGGAGTTGCGGTGTCTGGTCTGGAGATGAGCCAGAATGCGATGAGAACCGCATGGACCTTTGACAAAGTAGATAGGAAGCTCAAAGAAATAATGATTAACATATATAACAACATTGCCAATGTCGCAAAGGAAGTCGGCCAGGAAGACAACTTTGTTGTTGGTGCAAATATAGCAGGATTTAAGAAAGTTGCCGATGCAATGCTAAGACAGGGTATAATTTAGTTTTATTTGATTTATATGAGGAGGGGGACAATGAATTCAATAATGAGTAGGACTGTTTCAATGGGGAAGCCTATAATGATTCCTTGCCTAATTCCGGTAAAACACGATTCCACGCCAAATTGTATCAATGATCCATTTGTGATAAACGGCAAGTGCTTTAAAGTAACAGCAATGTCCTTTGGTTCTCCTCATGGTGCTGTGTTTGTAGACAATATAGACGCTGTAGATGTTCAGGGAACAGGCTCAGCACTAGGTACACATAGCCTTTTTCCGAAAGGAGCAAACATCGTTTTCATTCAGATACTGGATAAAGAAACTGTCAAAGCACGCCTTTGGCATCTGGAGAAAGGAGAAACCGATTTTACTGCCGAAGCTGTTTGTGTTTCAGGCGTAACGGCTATGATGCTCAATAAAGTATTAACAGATAGAGTAAATGTTTACATGGGAGATAATGTGTTTCAGGTTCAATGGAACAGAGGCACATACGAAGTCTATTTAACAGGACCGGCTGATTTACTGGGATCTTATGAAATGTAATATTTTGTTGTATCAAAGAATTAGCGTATAAAAGGTTGTTGCGTTGGATTAAGAGCATCTTCCAACCATGAGGGATGCATTTTTAAGATATCCACTGGTAAACGGTCAACTGGGAAATAACCTAAATCCAGTGTTTCCGGTGAAACCACTTTCAGTTCCCCGCCTATTACCTCGGCTTGAAAACAACAAGTCACAAAATGTGTTACACGGCCATCAGGATAATGGAAAATTTGGGAACTTGGATCAGAGTAAACACCAATCAATCTGAGTATTTTTACTAAAAGGCCAGTTTCTTCAAGTACTTCTCTAACTGCGGCATCTTTAACTGTTTCTCCTGGCTCTACATGACCGGAAGGTATCCCCCAAAGGTTAATATCGGCCCTTTTTTGTAACAGTACCTCATTTTTTTCATTAAAAATAACTACAGCTACCCCCGGACGGATTTCTTTGACTTTGGTCATATTTTATTCCCCCTATGAAATATAATGGCCCGAAGAGAAAGTTTCAGCGCATACGAAACATGCTGAACCTTCCCCCTCGGGCCTTTTATGCCAGTAGGTGCCACCTGCTGCTGCAGGATCTGTAGCCCTCGGTCGCGGCCCCTTAACTCTGTAAGGCGGAACCCTAGCTACCCTATCCCGGTTCATTAACGTATCTATTACATTTTAACACATTTGTATTGTAAAAGAAATAGACTGAAATTGTCTAGGATGCCGGTAAGGATTCCAGCAGAAACTTTTTATAGATCAAAACCGTCGAATAAATATAAGACCAAACTATAGAGAGACAGATGAATGATAAAAGGGTTGGAGGATAATGAAAAGAAAATTAATTTTATAGAGCTTTAGGAAGGAGTATAAGCGAATGCCACTTGTTTTCAGAGAATGCGTGATGGACGACCTAGTTACACTTCAAGAAATATCCTATAAAACATACAGCGATACCTTTGGTCACATGAACAAACCAACCAACATGAAAGCTTATCTTGAACAGGCTTTTAATATTGACAAGTTGCGCAATGAATTGTCAAATCCCAACTCAAGTTTTTATTTTCTTTATTCTGATGATAAACTTTTAGGTTATCTAAAACTAAATGAATATAAGGCCCAAACAGATATCTACGACCCCCAATCTTTAGAAATTGAAAGAATATATGTGTTAAAAGAGTTTCAGGGTATAGGCTTAGGGAGTTTTTTAATAGAAAAGGCAATTGAAATTGCAAATGCACGAAAAAAATCATATGTATGGCTTGGTGTTTGGGGAAAAAACCATAAAGCTATTTCTTTTTATAAAAAGCATGGATTTTATGTAATAGGCCAACATCCATTTTTTATGGGAGAAGAAGAACAAACGGATTTTATTATGCGTAAAGATTTAACGGTTTCATTTTGAAATATAGTCATTTGTATATTACTGTTATTTGTGCCACGCACAAAAGAGCACCCTGTTTTCCCCAAATAAACCATAACAAAATAATTTTTCCAAATCCAATCTTACCTTTTTGCTTATAGTAGATTGGAGAACTCTTTGACTACAGTATCATCATAAAGAGAAAAAAAGATTATGAGGTATATGAGAAATTAACTCCACCCCGACTGATGACATCTGAGGGGGAAGTTATTTCAGGAGAATATAATAGGGATAATATTCCTCAGGGTGCTTTGGTAGGTGTAGCTGTTTCATCAGGAGTAGTTGAAGGGCGAGCAAAGGTTATTTTAAAACTAGAGGATGCCATAATCGAAGAAGGGGATATTTTGGTCACAGTATTTACTGACCCAAGCTGGACATCATTGTTTGCATCTATTAAAGGTCTGGTGACGGAAGTAGGTAGGATTATGACCCATGGTGCAGTAATTACAAGAGAATATGGTATTCCAGGAGTGGTGGGAGTAGAAAACGCTACTAAATTAATAAAAGATGGACAAAGGATTCGAGTCAATGGAACTGAAGGGTATGTGGAATTACTATGAGGACCTGCCCGTTTTAGGGCAGGCCTTTTTTGAAGCGCAATTGACCTTTTAGGTCAACGAGTGTATAATAATATTAATTGACCTAAAAGGTAAATAATAATTTAAGATGTTAAAGGAGGAAGATGATTGTTCTCAAAATTCTTGAGTTTAGAACCTGAAAGGCGAAACGCTATCTTAAATGCTGCCTTAAAAGAATTTGCCAGAAAGGGCTATGATGAAGCGTCAACCAATGTTATCGCTAAGGAAGCAGGTATTTCAAAGCCATTGATGTTCCACTATGTCAACAATAAAAAGGATTTCTTTCTATCCCTTTACGACTATTGTTTGGAGGTACTGGAAAGGGAATATTTTAGCCAGATTAATTTAGACGAAAAGGATATCTTTCAACGGTTGCGGCAAACTTGTTTGCTTAAAATTCAGCTGATGCAAAAACACCCCTGGATTTTTGACTTTACAAGGGTAGCGGTTTACACCGATTCTGAGGTGGTAAAGGATGAATTGGCAAAAAGGCGTAAGATGGTGGAAACTAACTTATACGAAAGATTTTATGGGGATATAGACACTTCCTGCTTTCGCAGCGAGCTGGATGCGGAAAAATCAAAGCAATTGATTTTCTGGGCTGTAGGCGGATATGAAAATCAAATACTGGAGCAATTTAAAAGTGCTGATGTCTTGGAGTTTGATTTTGAAAAAATCCGCAATGAGTTCGATGGTTATCTTAACGAGCTACGTAAAGCGTTTTATAAATGATGGGGGGACATTTAATGAATGTCATTGAAACAAGGAAGCTCACTAAGTTTTTTGGGAAGAACGCTGCTTTACAAGATCTTGATCTTACAGTAAGGCAAGGCGAGGTTTATGGCTTTATCGGCCCCAATGGGGCAGGCAAAACCACTACAATACGTATCCTTTTAGGGATGCTTAGAAAAAGTGGCGGAGAGGCAAAAGTGCTAGGTTGTGACCCTTGGCATGATGCTGTAGACCTTCATCACCGCCTTGTCTATGTGCCGGGGGATGTGACTTTATGGCCCAATCTAACCGGCGGCGAAGTGATTAATTTTTTGGCAAGCCTTTACGGTAAAATAAATTCCTCCCGCCGTAAGGCGCTGCTGGACAGGTTTCAACTGGATCCTAAGAAAAAATGCCGCAGTTATTCAAAGGGAAACCGGCAAAAGGTGGCCTTGGTAGCAGCTTTTCTTGTGGATGCAGAACTGTACATTTTAGACGAGCCTACCAGCGGTCTTGATCCGTTGATGGAACAGGTTTTTCAGGAATGCGTCTTCGAACTAAAGAAGCAGGGAAAGACCGTTTTTCTCTCCAGTCATATCCTTGCAGAGGTAGAAGCCCTTTGTGACCGGGTGGGAATTATCAGGCAGGGGAAAATCGTTGAATCAGGTACCCTTGAAGAACTACGGCACTTAACACGCACAACTGTAACTGTGGAGCTTGCTGAGCCTGTAAATTTAAAACAGCTGCCAGGGGTTTACGATGTAACCCAAAATGGAGAGAAGTGGCGCTTTTCTGTTGACTCCAATGCCATGGATACAGTTATGAAAGTTCTAGCCCCAATGGGTATTAAATCCCTTATTGCAGAACCTCCTACCCTTGAAGAACTGTTCTTACGACACTATGGAGATCAGTTATGGGAAAGGAGTTGAACTTGCATGAATGGAAATCATTTTGCCGGTACAGGAAAACTGCTTAAGTTTTATTTGCGAAGAGACAGAATCATCCTGCCTATATGGATATTGCTTCCCGTGATTCTTATTATGGGGCAGATATCGTTCACGAAAGCCATGCCGGATTGGCAGATGTTTCTCGATGAACTATCTGAAAGCCCCGTTACCACTGCAATTCTTGGGCCTATTGTTCCTTTAAGCATCGAAGGTGCCATCCTGTGGCGAGGTCTGGTGCAAGCTTCCATTGCAGTTATGTTCGGAGCGGCATTGACGATGATTCGGCATACCCGCACGGAGGAAGAATCCGGAAGAAATGAATTGATACTTGGAAGGCCGGTAGGAAGGTATGCCAATCTGACGGCAGCCCTGATTGTTTCTTGTGGCGGAAGCCTGCTGGCGGGATTGATGACTGGAGCGGTTTTGATGGCTAATGGCTTTGCGGTAAGCGGTTCTCTGCTTGCTGCATTGACTCTTGTTGCTTCCGGATGTATATTTGCGGGGGTCGGCGGATTATGTGCTCAGATTTTTGA
>ENA-OWPA01002007-OWPA01002007.1-bioreactor-metagenome-genome-assembly--contig:-NODE-2007-length-11136-cov-4.247219_pt1 | contig 11136 bp, 6 predicted proteins | sample MGYA00238139_ERZ651803 | MGnify/ENA primary metagenome ERZ651803 (study PRJEB26909, sample SAMN07631231) | bioreactor metagenome | isolation source: Switchgrass digestor | place: USA: Dartmouth...
TTCGGACATTAATTCTGTCAATGTCCGGACAATTAACGACATCTATTGCTGGACACTATGCGTCAGCAGTAACAATAGAGTTATTCATAATAAAAATATAAGCATCATTTTTTAAGCAAACTATTATCCTCTGGGTAGCACGTAAAAATAAATTTTTTTAATAGCTCCTTTTCCTCGATATCTAAATTTCCGTTTTCATAAATCCACATATGCAATGCTTTTCCTATCGCATATGAAAGTTCTTTGCTTTGCTGCTCACTAATATTGTTTCTTGATACGTTAGGAATTATTTTCTTATTTGTAACATTTACAACTAGCCCCTTTAATTCTATTCCTTCAACCAGAAAGGGAATTTTAATCCTTGCACCTGAAATTAAAACGTTCTTAATGTATATAAAGTCCGTATAATTAAACCAGTGTATACCCTTAAATCCTATATCCATATTGTAAGGAAGAATTTTATCGCCAGAACCGTGAATAACCTTCTTTTCCTCTAAAAAAGTATATGTTGGGGTGTTACTGGAATGTCCAACCTGCCTTCTAAAATCTGATAAAGTGTAGTTTCCAACAATCCGATCATAGCCATTGTCGATTAACACAGATTCGTTATATAATGCTGTATCGGCTGCGATAATGTTTGCATTTTCATAATTGATTTTACCCAAAGCGGCTTCAAAGTCTTCTAAAACGTCATATGCTTTTTCAAAATCATCTTCTTCAGAAGACGCTATTATAGGTAAGCTTAAAAACTTAATTGTACCGTCTTTGATATATTCTTTTAACAAGACAGGAGAGTTTAGGTCTTGCTCTGTTAAAATCTCATTTCTGGCTTCATGATACATAAAACTTTCATCAGCATATATATCAGAGAAATTTTTCCAGTATGTAATGCCTTTATAATTGAAGTTCAAAGCCACCTGAATTCCATCAAAATACTTATCTAATCTTGTGCTCTCAGGATATATTGATCCAAATTGTTTAAGTTCCAAAACTTTAGGAGTTGTTTTCCCGTCTTTTGAACTTATTAAGCTTATGGGAATTTGGCAATCAATAAAATTTTTCATAATAAATGATTCTACATTATCTTGACTATTCCCAAAGACGGAAATAAATTGATCATAGTCAAGAATTATTTCTGTTCCCTGAGAACGTGGTTCATCTTCATACGTCAAGCAAATATATTCACTACTTTTTTCAAATTCAATTTTGTTAGCTCTATTTTCACCATAATATTTTGTAATAACATTTACTTTATCTGACAGCATAAAGCATGCTAAAAACCCTATTCCATAATTTCCAATAGGCGTATATTTATTTCCTTTAAACAAGTAATCATCTGACACATAATAAGAAACGCCTACATTTAAAAAATACTTTTTCAAAATATCAACTGACATTCCTCGACCATTATCAAATATAATTACTTGTTTTCTATCCTGATCTAAAATGATATTGATAAAAGGTTGGTATGGACTGTACTTAAATTCATCTTTGTTGTTTGCCTCCTCTTGCATAACCATACAAGCGTCTATGGAGTTTTGAATTAATTCCCGTAATCCATATTTTTTATCTCCATAGATATTTTCACCCATTAGCAAACTTGTAACGGCTTTATAATCAAGAGAGAGCTTGAAATCAGAAAAGTTAAATCCTTTTGTCCTTATCTTGTTATGTACCATCGTGCTTATGGATAAAAGATACCTTTTATCTCGAAAGGTTTCCGAGTAATCAACAGCTCTTTTTAATTCATCATTTATTGAATCAAAATACTTAAGGAGCTTTCTATGTATACTGGGATTTGAACTCTCGCCATAAAATTCTATGTTTTTTCTTCCGGTTTTTGGATTAACAGCGATCTTGTCTTTATTCTCAATAACAAAATGCTGCTTCCATTCTAAATCACTATAATCTTTTGGACTCAAATATTGATATAAATAAAGAGGCGCTCTTTCTTCATCTATATCTAGATAATCAGCTATTCTGAGGAGTAAAGCAATGTATTGTGAATTCAGCGTCCAATTGCCCTTCATTTGATCAAGAGATAAATTACTTGTGATCCACTCAAAGTTTTCATTGTGTGCTGCACATATTTTTGCTACATCATCTTTAAAAGAAATGTTAGTATAGCCTGGCACAATGAAACATTCGTTATCCATCTTCATAATGTGATTATATGATCTCATACCATGAATAGGGCGGATACATTCCTGTAACGCTACAGTTTCATTCTTATATTTCTGTAGAACTAATGAGTATTTTCTTTCTGTGATGTCCTTATGTTCTTTTTTTATGTTATCAATTTCTTGTTCACTAACAACCATTCCAATATCATGGAGCAATGCTGAATAAAGCATAACGACTAGTTCCAAATCGCTAAGTTGATCCGGATAGTCGCATATATCATACATATAGTCTGCTACATTTAGAGAATGTAAAATATCATGTCCAGTATAGTTTGAAAAGACACGATTGATCTTGGGTAAGAAATTTACTGCGTAATCGTATATTTTAACGACTTTATCTAAAAAAGAGCTATTCCTATTTAAAAGCAAAGAATATGCTTTCGTATCTTTAATCGTCTTAGTCATAAGATTTTCCTTTCTTGTGTATATCCAGAATAGCGATACTCTTACTCATATACGTTCATTTTTACTTTAATACACGTGCATATACGAAATTAAATATCATTGTTTTTAATCTTTTTATATCTACTATCTTGGGGCTTTCTTAAATCTTTAGGTATTGCCCAACTACTTCCAAAGCGAATAACTCCTTGAATTTTATTTTGTGCACATAATACCTGACATGGCGTACAGTAACCCCCCAGTTTACCGATGCTTCTTTAACTGTAATATATTCAATTACTACATTCTCCCCCATAGGAATTATTTGGCACAAGCTAATTATATATCGCTTTTGCGAATAATAAAAGACATTATAACTGCTATAGAATATAAAAAAGGAAATGTCAGATACAATCAACATTCCTATAACATTATCAGACTCTAGTTCTAACCTATACTGCATGGCAATGTTTGAATAAAGTCTCTCATAAGGCATATAGAATCTCTTAGCTGTTCAAAGGTATATCGTGGATTATGTTTATTTTCAGGGTGATGGATTTGGTGTCTAATATATTCGGTCAGAATTATCTGCTCTTCTTTTGTACTGCCGTTTCGGAGAATCCTTATATACCTCATTGTGGGTTTTCCTGCTTTATAGGCTTCTAGTTGACCTTCGGCCTCAATAAAGCCGTAAAGCTCATTATGATATTCTTCCGTAACTTCAGAAAATGCCAGAAAATTTACTTCATTTAGGGAAGGGTAAGGTAATTGACCTGGTAAAACAGTTTCAACTGTTTTCGATCCGCAATTAGCTGAAATTAAGCGTAGGTTCTCAAAATTTAGTTCCTTTACTAAACTTGCACTATGGGTCGTTATAATTATTTGTGTGTTAGGAGATGCTGCAAGCGTTATGAATGCTCTGATCAATGCTTTTTGGTGCTCAGTGTGTTGTGAAGTCTCAGGTTCCTCAATCGCATAAATAATGCTTGAACTATTTCTATCTATTTTTCTCCGTTCCGCTTCCGCTCTGAAGAAATTTAGGAGAATTAGCCGCTTGACACCACTTCCCCTTTTATTAATTGGAATACCCCCATCACCTGAAATAGAAACGTTTTTAAAGACATCTACCCACTTAAGGCTTTCAGCAGGTGGGATTACAGGGTTCAAACTATTAGCTACATCAGGGTTCATCTCCCTTAACTTTTCAAGAGTTCTGTCAGACACTTCTTTAAGCTTAGTTTCTACTTCGCAAGCAATTTCACTGAGTGTTTGTCTTAACACGTCGTTGTTCAAAATTTGCTTAACTGCTTCCTTAAGTGGATCCTGTACCTCGCTATCACCATCGCTATTTTTCCTATCGGATTGAAACAAAGTGTAAACTGGCAAATAGCTTTGAAGTTTCTCCCAAATGGATTTTGTATCGCCTTTTGTAACATCAAGTTCTATCTCAGCTAATTGCAAATCTTCATTGTGATGATTCCAAATGGCTGCTCGCATAACAGCTTTTCTGGTTCTATCAAGGCACTGTATTTGCTGCTGATCAATGATTGTCCTAAGCTCTGTATCAGTTTTTTGAAGTAGATCTTTACATTGTGGATTTGTCGGGTGATATGCCCTTACATATACCTTTTCCTTACCAGCATTGGGGTATTTTTTAATAATCTCAAGCTGATTGCTTGAATTAACTAAATACTCATCATGTAGTGTTGTTTCATTGGTAGCGTCAATAATGATATTAGTCGGAAGCTCTTCAAAACAAACAGTAATGCATATTTCGGAATCACCTTCTGAAACGGCTTGTTTATTAATATCATCTTTATCTATCTTGACAACCCCTTTGCCTTCATTAAAAAAAATATCCAGTGCTTCTAAAATACTTGATTTCCCAATATCATTCTTTCCTACAAAAGCAGTTAAGTCACAGAAATCTATAGACACTTCATCTCTGTAACTTCTAAAATTTTTTAATTTAACTGTTTTTATCTTCAATAAAATCTCTCCTCTCAATTAATTCTTTACATCTTCAGAGGAATAGTTTTCCATACAATTAGTATATTAGAAAAAGCAAATAAACACAATTAATTTGTAGAAAATTCTGTTAAGCCAAAATAATAATTGACAATTCAAATCAAGCAAATACAATCTTATTCTAAGTAAATATTATTTTTCTACCGGTTTTTACATATTGTTTTCTGCTTATGGTGAGTTATAGTTACTGATATTACAAATTTTATCGATAAAAAAGAGAACGTCAGCATATCGAAACCGACATTCTCTCATCATTGCCCAATCTCAAATTACCCCACATTACGTAATATAGACAAGTCCAAAACACTCTACTCAAAGCACTGCGTAAACATGTCTACACACTCGAGGTCTAACACTACGGAAACTTCAATTTTATTTTTCAAAACCTTATTTCTGAAATCATCACCATCCGTTGTAAACGTAGTGAATTTCGCAAAGTGCTGAAAACTCAGGATTTCTAAGTATCTTTCCTTTGCATTCCTATTACGCACTCCACATGGGTTGAGAGGGTAGCATTGATGTCTGTGAGCTATTCTTTATAGTATCAGTCCGTTCACAGAAACATATCGAGGGGTAACTATGCCTTAGCCAGCAGTTTTCTCTTATAATAACTATCAATATAGACTAGCCATTATTTATTTTTATTCATGAATAACCTGTCCCCTTGTCCCTAAACATAAACCGCAAGAACCGTCCCCTTGGTTCGCATTAACCATAAAAGTGAAAATCCACCTTATCCAGCATAATCTCATTTCATGCTACATACCTAACTCATCTGAGATTTATTTTTGACATCTTTATATCTCCATATAATGTTATTTGAGAATGTAAAAAAACTACTTTAATCTATTTGCTGTCAAAAAATCGTCCGGGTTATTAAAGGCAGTAAAAAACAACGGAGTCCCGGAAAACGATAAAGGGGACACTGGACCGATAGTCATAAACGAATATTGTCTGCTGTCCATATCAAAAGTGCTGTGGGGGTCTCTAAATGACTGATACAGTTTAAGAGCATTTTTATCACCACCAGCCAACTCTTTTAACGCCGAATATTCAGTACCAAGAGCCAATCCGAATCCGAAAAACATAATTCTAAGCATATCAATTATTCCTCGATCAAGGCTAGATAATGTTTGACTGATAAACATCCAACCGAGGCCATACTTTCTAGTCGTTCGTACGGCATCTATGAGCTTATTTTTCACAGAGTTAATAACTTCATCATCAATTTTTTCTCTAGGTGCAAGTCTATGAGCTTCGTCAATAATTACAAGAGTATTTAGTAATTTGTTTTCGCTATACTTTTTTTCTGCAGAGAGATTTATGCCGTCAAGTAAACGCTTTATTACCATCGCTTGTATTCTATCATTCCACAAAACATTTCCAGCTTTTTCTTTTGAGAGGTCAATAACAACAACTGGTTTATTATTACTCTCATCAGCAAAAACCTTATAAGTAAGTAAGCCTTGAACAGTAATTGCTCCTTCTCGACCACTATTTGGTTCTTTGGTAAAAAGCATGCCTATTGGTTTCCATATATGCTCATAGATTTTATCAACTTGTCCTTCTTCAGAACATAACAATTTATATCTTCCTTTAAGGCGTTCACGTGCATCCTTTGTGGGGAAAATAAAAGTCTGTACATCATCCTCTCCTAGATGATCCCATATAATTTTAAAGACTTCTTTTTTGTAAAGACTTCCAATTACGATTTTCGATTTTTGACATTTTTCTATTATGCTGCTGATCGCCTTATCTCTATTTTCAGGCCGCACAATGGTTAATTTATCAAATAATTCTGATTGCGAAAGAATCTCTTCAAATAATTCCCATCTATCTAACACTAAATCCTTAACGCTATATACCAAAACATCCTTACCATTTTTCTCTAGCTGTTCTTTAACTGGTAACTTGAAACCAGTATGTCCAGTTTGTCCTTGACAATCTTTTGCAAACTCACCTTGAGGGTCAAGCACAAATATTGACATGTCTTTATGTCTGGAATATGCTAACATTATCATTTTTGCAAGGACAGATTTACCGGATCCAGTTTTACCAAAAACACCGAGATGATATGCTTCTCCTGCACCACCCTTGCCGCTCCCAAAATGCTTAAACCATAAGGGTAATTTGGGTGACGAACCATAGACCTTCCCCAAATAGTAAATTTCATCCATATAGCGATACAATAAAGTATCCAGGAAAGCATCAGTAGCAATGTTAACCCATGTACCTGTTGATGGAACTGTTCCAAGTATACTTGGGCTAAATGTATTGTCCCCATTATCAGAGAAAACTGCGCTAATAGTCATTTGGCCTAGGTGAGTATCCTGTTGTCCACTCACAGGATTCACTTGTCCACGTTGTCGCGCCAATGACCGTATGGTCGCATCTTCTAACCATAGATTTCTAAGTTGAATTTCAGTAATTTGGCCCATAGCATAATGGTCTTTTCCATCTTGGGAAAATGTAAAATAGGCCATTTCTCCAACTAACTTTTTATTTGTAGCTGTCCCCAATATATCCAATGCTATTTCAGTAGTTGAAGATGGGGATCCAATAGCACCAATCTTTTCAGCCTGAGCATTTATTGTTCTTAGCGTATCCATATTTAATTCCTCCCACTTTCTGTTCTATATCCATGCATTCCGAAAAAAACATCGCTGAGATCACCTTGATATGATTGAGCAATCTGAAGCGTTGCTGCTTGGCGGAATGTCGGTATAGTACTTCCTAAACTTTTAGCCATTCTATCTGCCATGTATAAAGGGTAGGGTTCAATAATACCCCCACATCCACATTGAAACTCTAAACACTGTAGGATTTTCGCTATAAGATTCTCATTATTTGCGACCATTCTACTAATCTCTATTCTAAGTGCTGGAGTTTGAAGACTTGGCTTGTAATAGATAACTGCAATCTCATTTAATGCATTATATAATTGTGTAACCTTTCGTTTATCTGAAACACCAGGAGTCTTACTGAAATGCCAATCGCCATCAGGCTGTTCAATATTAATTGGCCCAACAAATTCACCCGGCTCCATAATCTGGGTCAATACTGCTCTATCATCATATCCAAATGGCCAGAGTGTTGCATATTTCTTTTTTAGCTCTTGTTTGGTAGTATATTTAGGAAGATATACCCATGCCTTATCGCTTCTCGTTGATGACGCTATTTGTAAATATTGTTCAAGAAATTCAGGGAAGGCTTTCTCAACATATTTGGATAGACTATTAACTTTTTTTGCGTCAATAGAGTTTATCGCCTGATTCATATGTATTAATGGCGTGGTAAACGAACCGTCCATCATAACAATATCATGAGGAGCATTGAAGGCTATTTTGAGCTCCATTGCCATCATAATTCCTCTAGGCAGACTATTTACATCATGATTGACAGTATCAACAAAAGACAGATGCTCTGGTCCGTCCCAATGTCTGCTTTCTGAAGGAGGCGTTAACCCTTCAATTGCAACTGCTGCGGCAGCAACAATATCATTGCTAAGCATTTTTTCAACAGCATATGCTCCATCAACAGCACAACAAGTAGGTATTGTTTGATAGCGAAGCATAGCCTTGTTTCTAAGCAGACTATCATTTCGAAGTTGCGACCTAATAGAATTTCTTTGGTTTCTCATTTGTTCAAAATTCCCTACTAATACATGACCTATTCTCTCACATTTTCTCAAAAGTTCTTCAACAAGCGCTTGTGGCAAGTCACCAAATTGCTTGTATTCATTCATTATTATTAACCTCCTCCAGTGAGTTAAGTACATTGTCTATATATGCTTCTGTATTAAACTCGCGCCAATGTGTTGTTCTTATAGCCCGATTCATCAACCAACGTTCTCTCCAATATGCAAATAGATCATTAAACTCATAGTTTTTCCATTTAGCATATTCTTGGCGGGTGATAACTTGCTTTAAGTTTTGGACAAATGAAAATAAATAATACTCTCGTTTGATTCCATGATAAGTATAATTGGCTAGTCCAAGTTTTCTACAAGCTAAGTTTATCAATTTAAGCTTTCTTGACGGACCATTACCGTACCCGCGTGCAGTATTTTCGCCTATACTAGTCAAATATTCGATAATCCTTTCATATAGTTCATCTGGGATCTGAAAAGAACCATAACCTTCTGTATATCCTAACTTTTCTGCCACAATATCTTTATGGTATTTAAGCCTGTTATATATACTGCTTCTACCAAATGCACTGGTAGTAGTGATAAATAACAGTTCTGATTCAATATTTCGTTCAGCTATTATCGTTTTACGGTTTTGATATTTTTCTTGATAAGCTGCTCTTATTTCATTTGAAATCAAGGAAAGCGCAACCATTTTTCCTCCGATTAGTTGATTATAAGGAGGCAACGCTCCAACCCTTTGCGCATACATCGATCTATTAACCCAATAATCTAACTCATCATTGGGAATTGATAGGTTTTTGTCCCGTACAGCTTGTTTAAGTACAGGGCTCTGCAATGAAATTAAGCCAAAAGGGGCATTATGTGTTATATCCCATATTATAAATCGCATTTGTCTACCGTATGGTCTTTGATATGGCATGCTCCACCAAGTTAAATTCCACCATCTAAAAAGTAGTTCATCTTCTGATCCCGACTTAACTGGCCGCATTTCAAGCTGAATTCTTGAGGGGTTAATGTTATTCCCAATTAGTGAATACTTTTTAGCCAAATTTGCCTTTCGAATAATAAAATCTTTTTGCTCTTTTATAATATTAGCTTTTGCAGCAATCTGTATTTTTCTAAGTTCATCTTTTGCTTTTGTAGTCAGCACAAGTTTATCTTCTCCATGCACAATAAATCCTTGCTGACGTAAAGCCTCTCGTAAGTCATTACGTAAAGACTCTTCTATCTCATCTTCTGTTTTTCTTTCTATGGGGTATACATCCATTCCTGTTTCACCACTTCAGTTTTCATATTATATTGCTCAAACAGTTCCTACAAATTATCATTGCTATTCATTATGTCGTCAATATTGAGCGTTTTGCATATTTTCATAAGTATATCAGTCATAACATTTTCATTTCTACCTAAATTCAAAACTACTTGCCCATTTTTGTAAACATACCCTGTATGTACATAGAATCTATATCGATCCTGTCTCCTCAACCCTACCTAATTTTGAGCTCAAATTTTGCTCCAAAAATATCCCCTCGACATGTTTCCATGGACGCATTTTGGCCCTTTAGGTCGAGTAGACAGATTGGATATATTTCTGAAAACCCAGAAAAATAGATGCTTATGCTCTTGACATCAATGTCACGCACTCAACATGGGCGCATTGGGGGAACATGTCGAAGGGGGTGACGGAGTCGATTTTGTATTCGGTGGACAGGATTTTCAAGTCGCGGGCGAGGGTTGCGGGGTTGCAGGAGATATAGACCACTGTTTGAGGTTTAGCGGTTAGTATTGCGTTTAATACCGATTCGTCACAGCCCTTCCGTGGTGGGTCTAAAACTACCGCGCAATTTGTCGCATATTGATTATACAATGACTTTTCTTTTTTGTAAATACCACTGGAGGCAGATTGATATATAAAATCATCTGAATAAGGTTTATTTAAAGCATTTAAATTACTATCGGATTTCGGTTTGTCCAAAGATAGAGTGTTTAAATTGCTATTTGTGTCAAATGAATTTAAGCTATCTTTAGAAGATGCTTTGTTATATTCGTTTTTTTCCTCAACATTATTAAATTTTTTATCGGATTTTATATCATTGTGTTTATTTGTTTCATCACTGACCGTCTTAATGTCAACCGTGGAATTAGCGCCGTTATCATTTAATTTATTCTTAGCGGCTATAATGGTATCACAACCGTTATCGCTTTTATCTTTTAAATTGATATCGCAGTTGTTTTCAAGATTTGCTGCCGGCTTAGTATTTAAGACACCATTACGGCTTTGGAAAATTTCCGATACCAGCTTTGGCAACACGACGGCGGCATCGCCGCAGATGTTTGTGATTTTATCCAAGTTACCGTTGCTGCGAGCCATTTCGTTTGCGTTGTCGACCGCGTCTTTTACGATTTCAATGCCGTAGACTTTATCCGCAACTTTTGCCAAAATGTTGGAGAGTATGCCTACCCCGCTGAAAACATCAAAGACAATATCGCAGCCTTTTTCTTTTATCGCGTCCGCGGCATATTGATAAAGCAAATCCCTCACACTGTCGTTTACTTGCATGAACGATGCGGGGGAAACGTTTGTCTTAACGCCTAAAATTTCGGTTTGCGCTAGCTCACTGCCGTAAAAGCATACGGGCGTTTCTCCCAAAATTACATTTGTGTTCTTTGTGTTTATCGAATAAAAAAGGTTAAACGGAATACTTAGCGCTTTAAATTTTTGAATAAGGTTATCTCTGTTTGGCAGAGATTTACCGTTTATAACAACTACTGCGTTTACGCTATCCCCTATCTTTCTCAGCACAAGATGGCGTAGAAGACCTTTTTGGGTTCTTTCGTCATAAGCGGTTAGTTTGGATTCGTTTGCGTATTCTACAAAAGCTGCTATAAAGC
>ENA-OWPA01002008-OWPA01002008.1-bioreactor-metagenome-genome-assembly--contig:-NODE-2008-length-11135-cov-16.542232_pt1 | contig 11135 bp, 11 predicted proteins | sample MGYA00238139_ERZ651803 | MGnify/ENA primary metagenome ERZ651803 (study PRJEB26909, sample SAMN07631231) | bioreactor metagenome | isolation source: Switchgrass digestor | place: USA: Dartmouth...
TATAACAATTCCTATTGATGAACAGTTGATAAATCTCGGGTGTTGTGTTCATAAAGTTAATTTTAGTCGTTCGCCATTACATATTAACAACTTTTATGCTTATAGAAATTTGAAGAAAATTATTAATGACGGTAATTATGATTTAATTCATACGCATACTCCAGTAGCATCTGCACTTGTTAGGCTTGCTACTAAAAAAAATAAGGATATAAAAGTTATATATACAGCTCATGGTTTTCATTTTTATAAGGGTGCACCTTTAAAAAATTGGTTAATTTATTATCCGATAGAAAAATGGCTTGCTAGATATACAGATGTTTTAATTACTATTAATAAAGAAGATTATGAAAGAGCAAAAACAGTTTTTAAAAAAATAAAAAAAATAGAATATATACCAGGTGTTGGATTAGACACTAATAAATATTTAGATCTCTTTGTAAATAAAGAAATTAAATGCAATGAACTAGGTGTACCAACTAATGCATTTATACTGTTATCTGTTGGAGAGTTAAATAAAAATAAGAATCATGAAAGTATTATAAAAGCATTATCGTTATTGAAAAATCCAAATATATATTATCTTATATGTGGTAAAGGTCCTTTGAAGGATTATTTAATGCATTTAACAAGAAAATTAGACTTAGAAAACCAAATTAAATTTTTAGGTTTTCGTAATGATGTTGGCGAGATACTTAAAATATCAGATATTTTTCTTTTACCATCTTTTAGAGAAGGATTGTCTGTAGCATTAATGGAAGCGATGGCTTGTGGATTACCAGTAATATGTTCGAATATTAGAGGTAATCGGGATCTAATAATTGATAATAAGAATGGATTTTTAGTAAAGCCGAACGATGTTAGAGGATTTGCGAAAAAAATTGATATGTTATATAAAAATAAAGTCGAGAGAAGAAAAATGTCAAAAAATAATATTGAAAGTATTAAACCTTTTAGTATTAATAATGTTATTAGTAAGTTGCAAATTTTGTATAATGAATTATAGAAAATATTATCATATTATAGGTGAAGCTAATGCCAAAAGTTTCTGTAATAATGGGAGTTTATAATGGAGCAAATAGAGTAAAGTTAGCTATTGATTCTATACTTAATCAGACTTTTAAGGATTTTGAGTTTATTATTTGTGATGATGGTTCATACGATAATACATTTGATGTTTTAGAAAGTATTGCGATAAAAGATAATAGAATTAAGCTAATTAAGAATAATAAAAATTTGGGCTTAGCCATAACTCTTAATAATTGTTTAAATATAGCCAGTGGAGTTTATATTGCAAGAATGGACGACGATGATATATCTTTACCTGAACGTCTAGAAAAACAGGTAGAATTTTTAGATAGTCATCCAGAATATGCTTTTGTAGGAACTAGTAGGAATTTGTATGATAATAATGGTATATGGGGTAAATCAATTATCAGCGGAGAACGTAGTAAATTAGATATTTTTATGGGTAAAACATTTGTACATCCTTCAGTAATGATAAGGAGAGAAGCAATATTAGATGTAGGCGGATATTCAATATATCCTGAAACTGAAAGAACAGAAGATTTTGATTTGTGGTGTAAATTATATGCTAAAGGTTATAAAGGATACAATATAAAAGATGTGTTATTTAATTATTACGAAGCTAGGGACTCGTATAAAAAGCGAAAATACAAGTATAGAATAAATGAATATAAATTAAAAAGAAAATGGATGAAAATGCTTAATATTCCATGTAGATATAGAATTTTTATTTACCGTCCACTTATTGTCGGATTAATTCCTGTTAAAATTATAATGTATTATCATAAATTAAAATTTAGTTTAAAAAGTAAAAAATAAAATTAGAAAATATTATTATGTAACCTTAAGATTTTAGTAGAAAGGATATTCATATGGTAAGAATTTTAGTTTTTCCACAGGGATGGGAGGGGTAGAATCTTATTTAATGAATTTATATAGGAATATAGATAAAGCTAAAATTCAGTTTGATTTTGTTGTAGAGGGAACTACATGTTATTACTCAGATGAAATTAAAAAATTAGGAGGAAAAATATTTTACATAACACCTAAAAAAGAAAATGTATTAGCAAATATTAGAGATTTACTTAAAATATTTAAAATGAGTAGACAAACACATAAAATTGTATATCTAAATTTAAGTGTGTTATATTATAATTTCCCGTTTATTTTTGCAAAATTTTATAGATACCCAATTATAATTTCCCATGCTCATATGGCTAAAGGTAATAGAACTAGAAAATCAATTAAATATTATTTGCATTGCTTTAATAGAATATATGTTGCTTATGCTTCTAATTATTTATTTGCTTGTTCAAAATCAGCAGGTGAATGGATATTTGGTAGTAAAATTGTAAAAAAGGGGAAAGTAAAAGTAATACCCAATTCAATTTATGTTGAGAGATATAAATATCAAAAAAATATTCGTGATCAGATCAGAATGGAATTAGGTTTAAATAAACAACAGTTTGTTATAGGAAATGTTAGTAGATTTGCATATGTAAAAAATCATGATTTTTTGTTGGATATATTTAATGAAATTATTAAAATGAATAATAATGCTTTGCTATTATTAGTAGGAGATGGAGAGTTAAGAAATAAAATAGAAGAAAAGATATCAAAATTAGGTTTAAGCAAATATGTTAAGTTATTAGGAGTTAGATCTGACGTTAATAAATTGTTACAAGCTATGGATGTTTTTGTTTTACCATCTTATTATGAAGGATTACCAGTTACATTAATAGAAGCACAGGCATCTGGATTAAAATGTTTCGTATCTAAAGATGTAGTGACAACTGATGCTAATATAACTGGTCTTATAGACTTTATAGAATTAAGTAAATCATCAAAATATTGGGCTGAGTTAATCATAAAATATGTAGATGGTTACGAAAGGAAAGATACATCTGAAATTATTAAAGAAGCTGGATATGATATAATTGAAATGGCTAAAAATTTTCAGGATTTTATACTAGGAGTAGAAAAATAATGAGAGTCGTTAACTATAAGATGAATTATTTTAACTTGGGTTTTAATAAAAAATTATTTTTCTTAGTAGCTTTTTTATCAACAATTTTGACAATAGACTTTAATGCTCAAAGTGGATATGAGTATCAATTTTTATTGCCTTTATCATATTTTGTATCTTATATTCTTGCTCCACCTATTAAAAATTGTGGTATTGGGTATCTAGTATTAAATGGAGTATGGTTAATCCGATATTGCGTATGTCCGGTTTTAATAAGATTATCCGATTATAAAATAAGATATTATTCTGATGTTACAGATAAAGATTTATATATAGCACTTTTTCTTATGATAGTAGAACTCTGGTTAAGTATTTTTACATGTTATTTTTTTTACAATAAAGGTAAAAAAAATTGTAAAGATAATATGGTTTATGATAAAGCTGATAAAATTAATAAAAAACATGGGAATATTAGTTTTATTGTAATATTAGTTATGTTAATTTTAACAACATTGGTTGTAATATTTGATCGTAATGCATTAAATAGCTTTAATTTTATTCTTAATAATAATTATGTTTCTAAAGGAAATTCTAAATATGGTATATCCATTCTTATTATATCATGGACAAAAATGTTGCTTACTGTATTTTTATTATCAAAGTTTGCAGACAAGGAAAGACAGAAACATAATCCATTAAATATAATATTAAGTATATGTATGGTAATTATTTCTATATCTTTGTTTAGCGGTATGTCTAGAAATGAGATTTTTATAGAAGCTTTTGCTTATATTTCACTATTGCTTTATTTATTTCCTCAATATAAAAAGCAAATATTTATAGTGTGTTTTAGTTCATTGGTTATAGTTTTATTATTAATAACAGTATTAAGATTTTTTTATACTCGTAATATTGTTGAAGGATTAAAAAATTATAGATTAAAAAATATAGCAAGTATGTTAAATGTGTATTTTGCAGGACAACAAAATGTGGCAATTGGAATTAAAAGTTTAAGATTGTATAGGCATTTATATAATATAATGACTATTTTTAAAGATTTATTAGCAAACACTATATTTTTTAATAGATATGTAAGCAATATTATGGGTACAGTAGAAATATTTAATCTTGCAGTATATGGGCATTCAGAATGGGCAGATCAAATACCACCTATGATTACACAGTCATTTGCATTATTTAATATTTTATGTGTTTTTATACTTATATTTTTAATGTATTTTATATTAAAAACCGAAAAATTAATATTAAATGCATCAAATGCTTTTGGAGTTTATGTTTTTTCTTTTATTTCAATAAATTTAGCGTTGTATTCTCCAGGTAATATAACAATATTATTTACAGCATTCACAAATAGATTTATACCTCTATTAATTATGTATAAATTATCTTTAATTAGGATAACTAAATAATAAAATTTTCTATGGCCAAAATAAGTTACATAGTATTTTGAGGTGTATTATGACACGAACAGATTATTCACTAAAAAACTTAAAATATGCTATTTTTGGACAATTTATAGGATTGATTATAAGTTTTCTAAGTCGAATGATATTTGTACGAACTTTAAGTGCTGAATATTTAGGAATTAATGGACTTTTTACAAATATTCTGTCAATATTGTCTTTGGCTGAATTAGGTATAGGTGTTTCTATTGTTTATAGCATGTATAAACCTTTAGCTGAGAACGATATATATAAAATAAAAGCATTAATAAGTTTGTATAAAAAAGCTTATACTATTATTGGTATAACTATAGCAGTAGTAGGTTTGGCAATAATTCCTTTTTTAGATTATTTAATAAAAGATATGCCTAATATACCTAATATAAAATTTATATATTCTATGTTTGTTATAAATTCTTCAATTTCATATTTTTTTTCTTATAAGAGATCATTAATAATTGCAGATCAAAAAAGATATATAGCAACAATTTATCGTTATGGCTTTTATTTTATATTAAATTTATTTCAAATAATAATATTGGTAATAACTAGAAATTATTTTTTTTATATTGGATTACAAATTATTAATACATTAGCCGAGAATATATGTATATCTAAAAAAGCTGATAAGCTTTATCCTTATCTTAGAGATAGAGAAAAGGGTATCCTTAATAAGGAGGATAAAAAAACTATTTTTAAAAATATTAGAGCTATGATGTTTCATAAAGTAGGAAGTATTGTTGTAACAGGAACTGATAATCTGTTAATTTCCAAATTAATTGGTATAAAAGAAGTAGGTTTATATTCTAATTACGTATTAATTATTAATGCTTTAAATACAATATATACACTTATATTTGAGTCATTTACAGCAAGTATAGGAAATTTAGGTGTTACTGAGACTAATGAAAAGAATAAATTTATTTTTGATTGTATTAATTTATTTGGCTTTTGGATTTACGGATTTTCATCAATATGTTTAATAAATCTTTTTAATCATTTTATTTATTTGTGGTTAGGGAAAGAATATTTATTTCCAGTATCTTTTGTACTAATTATTGTAATAAATTTCTATTTATCAGGAATGAGAAAAAGTGTACTTACTTTCAGAGATGCATTAGGATTATTTGCGCATGATAGATACAAGGCGATTATTGAAGCTATTATTAATCTGATTATCTCAATTTTGCTATCAAAATATTTTGGAATATCTGGTATATTAATAGGAACAATTATTAGTACCTTAACTACATGTTTTTGGGTAGAACCATTTGTTTTATATAAATATGGTTTTCATGCATCAATCAAAAATTATTTTTATAAATATATATATTATACAATTATTATGATTATATCAGGTATAATAACTTGGAATATATGCAAAATATTTTCAAGTAATTCAATATTAAAATTTATATATAAAGTATTAGTTTGTATTACAGTTCCGAATATATTATTTTTATTAATATTTTGGAGGACAGAGGAATTTCAATATATATTAAAAATTTTATTAAATAAATATAGATTATTAAAAAAGACTAAAAAATTAATATAGTGCAATAGAAAATGGGTATCGTCAAGTTTTTTTCGCAAATTTATTATTAGCCGTTTGTTATCGGTAGTTATCTGGCTATGTAAGCTGCTCCATCAGCAGAATCCATATACTCAAGATGCTTCATGTTCATGTAGCGTTTTCCACCCCACTGAGTCCCTGCTACATAGCGAAGTCTGGCGCAAACCAACATTAGTGCTGATTCTCCATCCGGAAATGTACCAACTACTTTGGTTCTGCGTCTGATTTCACGATTAAGTCGTTCTATCGTATTATTGGTACGTATTTTTATCCAGTGTTCATATGGAAAGCTCATATAAGTTAGGGTCTCTTCGATACCATCCTCAAGTTCCTGGCTGCTTCTTTTAATTTCATGTTACGAAGTTCTTCAGCCACCTGCTTTGCTTTTTCCATAGCTGCTTCCTTACTCTCTTGGGCATGAATTGCCTTTAGCATTTTAGATATATATTTTATTCGTGTACATGGTGTTACAGAGAAAATATTCCTATAGAAGTGTACTGTACAACGCTGATATTTAGCATCTGGGAACACTTCAGCTATGGATTCTAACATACCAAGACTTTTGTCTCCAATGACAAGACGAACTCCTTGTAGTCCACGGCTTTTTTGCCAGATAAAAAAGTTCTTCCAACTCTCTTTATCTTCTTTCATGCCTTCTGCAGCACCAATGATTTCACGGTAACCATCTTCGTTTACACCTATCGCAATTAGAATAGATACATTTTCGTACTCACCACCCCAGCAACGCTTTAGGAAAATGCCATAACAAAGACATAGGGATAGTTGCCACCATCAATAGGTCGATTGCGCCAGGTTTCGATGGTAAACGGTAAATCATAAGTACCTCGCATTGAGTTAGCTTTTTTGAGATAATAACTATGTCAAAAAAACTAATAGTTTTTTGGAGGTACTTAGTTTATGGATAAAATCTCTCATGAAATGCGACTTGCTCAGTGGACATCTATTATACGCGAATGTAACAACAGTGGTATGCCAAAGAAGTCATGGATGGAAATCAACAACATCAATGAGAAACAGTTTTATTATTGGCAGCGCCGCATAAGACTTGAAGCAGTACAGGACTTACAGTCAAGCCTTTCATCTAATACAACCTTCGTGGAACTTCCAGCACCTGTTGCTGCCTGCAAGCAAGATAATCAACCGGATGCTGTCCTTCGAATAGGAAACAATACACTTGAGATTCACAATTCCTTAACTCCGATATTGCTTAAGACTATCCTGCAGGTGATGATACATGCTTAATGATGCCACCGGATTTCAGAAAGTTTATATTGCCTGTGGTTACACAGATCTTAGATTAGGAATTGATGGGCTTGCCGGACTTATTAAAGAACATTTTCAACTTGACCCGTTTGTTCCAAAGACCTTGTTTCTCTTTTGCGGAAGACGCTCAGACCGTATAAAGGGGCTGGTCTGGGAAGAAGATGGATTTCTTTTGTTGGTAAAAAGGCTTGAGGCAGGCCGGTTTCAATGGCCAAGAACAAGTAACGATGCAGCAAATATTACACCGGAGCAATATACCTGGTTAATGCAAGGACTTGCAATAGAACAGAAAAAAGTAATTCCAAAAGTAAAACCTGCCTCTCCATTATAAGTTTTGTGCAATACGCAGAAAATAAAAAACTTATCTGAGACTTACTATCTCATCCATGGCACTGTTATCCACATCCATTCAACATATCCTGACTATATCACTCAAAACATATTTGTTAATGGGATGGATAGTGGATAACCTTTCAAAATATCCTTCTTTTTCTTTAATTTTTCAACCATTTAAGTATATATTACCTTCGTCATTATGACGAAGCGATTCTGTAGTAAAATTCGCTTTTTCGCGTGCTTTAGTGTATAATGGGAACATAATAAATGCGGAGGTTCCCATGGCAATGAAATATACAGAAGACGAACTGAATAAATGCAGTAAAAAGGTTTTAATCAGCCTTTTTCTTGCCATGCAGGAACAAATGGAACAGCTTAACCGAAACATGGAACTTCTTACTGAACAAGTCGCCATTGCTAATCAGAAACGATTTGGCCGTTCATCTGAAAAGCTTGAGATTGATGGCCAGCTGACTATGAAGGAATGCTTTAACGAAGCAGAGGTAACGAAAGATACAGCCGGTATTATAATAGAACCGGAAATGGAAGAAGTCTGTCCAAAACCTTACAGACGCAAAAAGCAGAAAGGGAAACGGGAAGCCGACCTGCATGATATTGAAACAGAGACAATAACACACGAGCTTTCCGAAGAGCAGCTTAATGAACTCTTTGGAGAGAATGGTTGGAAGCGGCTTCCGGATGAGATCTATAAACGACTTCAGTTTACCCCTGCATCGTTCAAGGTAGAAGAACACCATGTAGCTGTATATGCCGGTAAAGATAATCAGACGATAATCAAAGCAGACCGACCGGTAGATCTGCTTCGAAACAGTATAGTAACACCAACATTAGAAGCAGCTATTATGAATTCAAAATATGTAAATGCCATTCCTCTGTACCGTTTGGAACAGGAATTCGCAAGAAATGATGTTCATATCTCGCGCCAGGTCATGGCAAACTGGACAATTCTTTGCGCTGAAAGATATTTGTCTTTATTGTATGACTATCTGCATAAAGAATTATATAAATGGCCTGTAATACATGCAGATGAAACTCCGGTTCTGGTAAACAAAGACGGACGAAGTGCCGGTTCCAAAAGTTATATGTGGGTGTACAGGACCGGAGAAATGTGTAATGCACCACCCATCATACTATATGAATATCAGAAAACCCGTAATACATCTCATCCACGGGAATTTCTCAAAGATTATAAAGGGACCTGTGTTACGGACGGCTATCAGGTTTATCATACATTAGAAAAAGAGCGTGAAGACCTGAAAATCGCAGGTTGTTGGTCTCATGCCAGAAGGAGATTCGCTGATGTTATAAAAGCCCTGGGCAATGATAAGGCAAAGGATACACTTGCCTGGCAGGCACTGAAACAGATCGGCGCTATCTACCGGATCGAAGAAGAATTGGCAACGCTCACTCCAAAGGAGCGAATGAAACGGCGTCAGCTCAGTGTTAAGCCACTGGTGGAGGCCTTCTTTGCATGGATTCGGGAGAACCAGAATAAGGTTCCACCAAAATCAGAGACAGGAAAGGGATTTACTTACTGTCTTAACCAGGAACAGTATCTGAAAATCTTTCTTGAAGATGGTATGGTCCCGGCTGATAACAATGCGGCTGAACAGGCAATCCGAGGATTCTGTATCGGTAAAGTCAACTGGCATATGATAGATACAATCAATGGAGCCAAGGCAAGTGCTGTTATATACAGCATTGCAGAGACTGCAAAGGCTAACAACCTAAAACCCTATAATTACTTCGAATATCTGCTTACAGAGATTCCAAAGCATCAGGAAGAGACCAGCCTGGATTTCCTTGCAGAGTTACTGCCATGGTCAGAATCATTACCACAAGAATGTCGAAAGCCGAAAAATAAATAGTAGATAATAAATGCCGCCAGCAATGGCGGCATAAATTTTAGACTAGTACTCATGATTTACCGTTTACTGATTACCAATTGTAACACCAGTTTGTATCAAACTTCCTTCCCCTATACCAGTATAATCGCCTATTGATATTTTTCTTGAAATTATTGCTCGGCGTTGTATATTAATATTTTTACCTCCATATTTAATAAATCCTTTTACTAAAATTTCACGTTTTTTTGATCCAAACGAAATTTTCGAATTGGATTTTGGTAGATAAAAAGCTATGCTATAGTATAATAAATAACAAATTATTTGCTTAATTTTCAAAAATATTTCCTCTTTCGAATATTTGAAGTTTTTAATATGATTTTTCTTTCAAAAATTGATAGCTTTATCTCGATTTTTTGAGTTATTATACATAGATTTCGATTAAAGTATGGGCACTTTTATTATAAAGCGCTTATGTTAAGGTTTTAATTGAAAATATTCATCCCATAACCATTTCTTATCTATATTATCAAATACTCCAGTTTTAATATATGTAATAACATAATTATCTGGAATATCACGTACTGCTATACGATAAGGCTCATAATTCTCATCGGTCAACTCATAATCTTCAAAAATGAAATCTAAGTTATCAAATTTATATTGAATGCGATGTTTTGGCAACTTATTTACTTGAGCTGTCCATAATTGATATGGAATATATGTTTGTCCATCTTCATTGAACTGGAAATTCTTCGTGGTAATCCAATATAATTTATTTTGATACTTGAAAACATACATACCAATATCTTTTCGATAGAATTGTAACTGACCCTCATTAAAAATTTTTCTAAGTAATTCTGACTGTGTACTATTATCTAGATAATCAAATTCATAAGGATTATAGGCTAGTAGCTCTCCTTTATAAAGATAACGATTTGTTGAAACAGTTTTTCTATAATTATTATTATTTTCATTAAAAAAATCTAGATTCATTATTATTTCATAACCGTCATCCATATTTACTTTTTTATAATTGGTAGTTGCCAAGAAGCCAGAATTTTCATAATTATACTCACAATCATAATAATGTTGAATATCAGGCCTTGACATAGTTTCAGTATCCATCCAAATTTCTTTATTATTTTTTAAGTTTTTTAAAAACACTGATATTGAAACATTTCTGGAATCCTGATCAAGATTAAATGCATATCCTTCTATTTTCAGATTATCATCAGTGATATTTATTTTCTCCACAGAGTTTATAACTTTAATGTCCTTTATTAAATTATACTTCCTAAAATTCTTTTTATCGACTATTTTATAAGATATTAAGAAAATAATAATAATAATACTGCTTAATACGAGACAAGTTAAAATCTGATAAATAAAATTACTTTCAATTTTTTTACTAATATTTTTAACAAAGTTTTTCATAAGGCACTCCAAAAGAAAATATTATTTAGATACTACCAAACTATAATAAATTAGTATACTATAATTTTATCAATTTGACTAGTATGTTTTTTATACGTATGCTATAATAAACCTAAATTGCAATTTCAAATTGAACACCACTGGTAATTAAGTTACCTTGTACTTTGCCAATTGAATACACCTGATCC
>ENA-OWPA01002010-OWPA01002010.1-bioreactor-metagenome-genome-assembly--contig:-NODE-2010-length-11123-cov-24.657070_pt1 | contig 11123 bp, 6 predicted proteins | sample MGYA00238139_ERZ651803 | MGnify/ENA primary metagenome ERZ651803 (study PRJEB26909, sample SAMN07631231) | bioreactor metagenome | isolation source: Switchgrass digestor | place: USA: Dartmouth...
CTTTTTTCATCTCCCATGGTGGAGAAGTTGTATCCAATTCTGTTTACAAACTCATAATGGGTTTCTCCTGTTCTTCTGACTATTCCCCTTAATTCAATAAGCTTTATTATTTCATTGTACAGGTATATAAGCCTTTCCTTGTTAGGCATTTTGGAAATCTTCCTATCATAATATTTTACCTTTATAAATCTTGTTATAAATCTCACAGGTATGCTTAAAATGAGAATTCCCAATATGAAAGCAATTACATGTTTAGGCCTTATCTTTATCTTTGGTTTTTCAGCCTCTGTTAAATCCTCTCCTTCTCCTTCAATGCCTGGGAACAGTGTATCGCTTAGTCTAGTTCTTTCCTGTGTTTGAGGCACTGTTTCTTCCTCTTCATTCTCAATTTCTACAAAGCTTTCTGGATCTGAAGGCATTGGATAGGCAGGTGTTGGCTCAAAGATAGTCCAGCCTACAGGTTCAATGAAGGCCTCTACCCAGCTATGAGAATTATTGTTTCTTACTACATATACATTTTCTTCCCTGGCTTCAGTAGCCAGATATCCTTCCACATATCTGGCTGGTATGCCTTCAAGGCGAAGCATTACAGTCATGGCTGTGGCAAAATAGGTACAATAGCCTTCCTTGGAATCAAATAAAAAGTAATCTACAAAGTCCCTGCCTTCTGGAACTGACTCTACATCCATGGTATATCTATAGTTTTCTCTCAAATATCTTTCTATAGCCTGTGCCTTTTCATAATCTGTATTTGCATCCTTGACTATTTCCTTGACTAGTTTCCTTGTTGCATCGGTTATTGTATCAGGAAGCTGCAGATACAAGGATAGGTTTATATCCTCCTTCTTCCTGTCAACTCCAAGGGCTATCAGTTCATCATACTTAAGAGGCTTAAGTACCGTCAGTGTATACCTGTCGCCTACATCAATATTATCAGAGAAGGTCAATATATCATCCCTGGTTGACTTAAGCCTGTATATGCTTTGAAGATCTACCATGCTAGGCTTATAGGGGCTAAATATAGTACTTGTTAGAGTACGGTTAATTATTGTATAGGTAACCTCTTCATAGTATTTTCTTTCCTCATCTGGTACTCCACTGAAATCCTGCCTTAAGTCATGGTACACCGTATCATATTTTTCTGTTTTCCAATGGGTACCTGTGTAGGTATGTCTAACATTTCCACGTAAGTAAACAGGGCCTTCTCCATAGACATTTAATACTGCCTTATCGTCCAGAATTATTGTTCCTCCCAGCTTTGAAGGTATATTTGGATATCCTAATATGCTATTAACATATCTGGTGGTTTTTGTAGTGGACTTTACAACAAACTCAGTAGAACGTAGTTCCTCCAAAAATGGAAAAGTATCGTAAGCCTTTTCCCTAAGCCATTCCCAGCGTATGAACTTATCGCTTTTTGGCATTGCCAAGGATAAGGCTACTATAATCAAAGCATAAGATATTATGATGCTAATCTTCGATTTATAGTAATAGTGGAAGGCGTGGGTAAATACTTTCTCTGTATTTTCGCTTTCCCTGGAATAGTTTCTCATACCCAACAGCAAGAAGAATAAGAACAGGAACAATGCCATGGACCAATAGGCTTGGTCATAGTATATATACCAATAGTACAATATACCTCCCAAGTATACAGGCAGTAGAATGGCAGGATGCTTTCGTTTAAATACTACAAACCATGTAAATATGGATAGTAAAAATATTATAATCCCCCAAAACAACAGCGTGTTTTCAGGTTTAATCCTTTCCATTTCCATTAGGTGATAATAGATGTTTTCAAATAGAAGTAGCACCCTTCTAAACAGCAAAATTGAAAAGCTCCTGAATAAAAATACTGTAATTAAAAGGCCAATGACTAATATGCCAATGAGAATAATAAGTGCTATTGGGTAGGAAAGAAGTAGCTTAACTGCCATGGATATTATAAGTACCATTAGCATTTTAAGTGGCATAATAAGCTTAACCCTTATTGGCAATCCACATAAATAGGAAAGGGAAAAGACCATTGAGGAATAGATTAAATTATATAGAAATCTCTCTAACCTGTTTTTTGCTCTATTCATAGTCTCCCCTCCAAAGCTGCTTTGATATTGGTTTCATAGTCTAATATGTAGACTGGAATGCCTTCTTCCCTTAATCCCTTTTCCACTGTCATATCTATGTAACCTGTATTGTTTTTCCTGTCAGTTGCAACTATAAACAGAGGATTAAGATTTTTTGATTTTAGCATTATTCCCTGGGTGCCTATGGCTCTATCAATGTTTGGAGTTATAATTACCACTGTAGAGCCTTTCCTGATAGCATTCATTCTCTTCTTAATGAAAAAAGTAAATTCAAATAACCCATTGCCTTTAAATTTGGCAAAGGCCTCCAAAAAAGGCTTAAGGTCTGATTTTCCGTTGCCATATACTTCTACTGGTTTATCTCCATCCTGTGTCTGCAGGGAAACTTGTATGTCCCTGCTCATATAGTAGTTTACAATGCTGATTCCTATGTCAGCTATTTTATCCTCAAGACGACGGTCAATGTCTTTACTGAAAAGCCCTCTGTAGTTATCTACAAATACTATTACATTGGTATCTGCAGAGTTGTCAAACTCCTTTATTATCAAATCATCCAGCTTTGCAGACAGCTTCCAGTGAATTGACTTTACTGAATCTCCTTCTCTAAACTCCCTTAGGGAGGATATCCTTGACTTGTCTTCAAATGCCTTATCCTCTATTAGCATTTCTCCCAGCTGCTCTATGGATGTTATTCTGAAGGAGTTAAGCTCCCTTGGTACAGGATAGACTATTAGGGCTGTATCAGAAGCCATTTTCTTCTTTATGGAATAAAATCCAAACACGTCCTTTATGGCTACCTGTATTTCTCCTATTTGATAAAATCCACGCTTTTTCAATGTCAGTTCCTCATTGTGGGTATAGAATCCCTTTGGGTCTAGCGTAGTCATTGTCTTGGGAGATTCCACTCCTGTTAATTCTTTTGAAATGCTGTTTTCCACCTCTAAGTATGGTGCAGTGAATTTGCTGGAGTTCCTTATAGTATAGCTAATTGATACCTTGTCTCCTACATATATGGCCTTATTTGGTACTTCTACAGAGCCTGAAAGGCCCTTATAGATAATAAGGCAATGAATCAAGGGAACCAGCAGTGCAGACATATATATATAGAAGAGGAAATAGGGCATATCTCCTCCAGCAAACAGCACAAATATCAATAGTATTATTGACAATATGATAATTATGTTCCTTTTCATACTATATCACCGGTATAACTACTTTATTTAACAGTCTATTTAGTACTTCTTCCATGGATTTTCCTTCCATTCTTGAACTTGGTGACATAATTAGCCTGTGGCTAAGGACTGGTATTGCTATTTCCTTTACATCATCTGGTATAACATAATCCCTTCCTGACATATATGCCTTTGCCCTTGCTGCCTTAAGCATATCTATGGAAGCCCTGGGGCTAGCCCCCAGCTGCAATTCTTCAGAATTTCTGGTTACATTCACTATATTTATTATATATTCCATAATGGAATCCTGGGCTGTAATCTTTTCAACTTCATCCTGCATGTTCAATATATCCTGTTTATTTACTACAGGCTCTATATTCTCTAGGTTTTTAATGGATTTGTGGTTCTTTAGTATGTCTACTTCATAGGATTTATCCGGATATCCAATGGATAACCTCATTAGGAAACGGTCCAGTTGAGCCTCAGGCAGTGGAAAGGTGCCCTGGTACTCCAGTGGGTTTTGGGTTGCCAATACTATAAATGGCTTTTCCAGTACATAGTCTCCTTCCTCTGTAGATACTTCTCCTTCCTCCATGGCCTGCAAAAGGCTTGACTGGGTTTTTGGAGAGGTTCTGTTTATTTCATCTGCAAGGAATATCTGATTGAATATTGGGCCTTTTTTGAAGGAGAAGGAACCTGTTTCCTTATTGTAGATGCTGATGCCTAGAATGTCTGAGGGCATTAAATCAGGAGTAAACTGTACCCTCTTATATGACAAGTCCATGCTCTTTGCAAGGGCTTTTGCCAAGGTAGTCTTTCCTACCCCTGGAATATCTTCTATTAATATATGTCCCCTTGCAAGTACTGCTATTAGTACCTTTTCAATAACATCATCCTTACCTATGATGACCTTTTTAATATTATCCAATATACTTAATGCTTTACTGTTGTCCACATTTATCCCCCTTTGTCCCTTAATGATTAGCAAAATAATGCTGGTGTTTCATTATTTTGAAAATACTGAATATCTTTAAATATAATTATATCATATAATGGTGAATTTGATAATTAGGATAAATAAGCAAGTACCCTATAGAAGATCAACTCTCCCATAGGGTACCCTTTCAAATATTGTTACAGTATCTAATTAGAATGCAGTCCATCCTCCATCAGCTACAATTGTTGCTCCGTTTATAAAGCGGGATTCGTCTGATGCTAAAAATACCATTATATTGGCAATGTCTTCAGCTTCACCTGCTACTGGAAGAACCTGAAGTCCTGTCATCAGTTTATTTAATACAGCCATATTTGGATTCTGTACTGTTCCACCTATTTCAGTCTTAACACTTCCTGGAGCTATAGCATTGCACCTTATTCCCTTGTCCTGGAACATATACCCAATATGTTTGGTCATACCTATAAGTCCATGCTTTGATGTAACATAAGCCATTCCTCCACGGGCACCAAATAATCCGCCTATGGAAGCAACGTTAATAATATTTCCAGAACCCTGTTTAATCATATGGTTTATAACGCCTCTTATTAATTTCATTGGTGCTGTTAGATTAACATTTATTACCTTATCCCACATTTCATCTGTCATATTGTCTGCTGATAGATAATCGTCTAGTATTCCTGCATTATTAACCAAAACATCTATTCTTCCAAATCTGCTTATGGTCTCATCTACTACTCTTTTGATATCCTCATCCTTTGAAACATCTCCTGCAAAGGCATATATTTCACCTTCCAGGTTCTTTGAGGCTTCTACTAACTCCTCCAACCTTTCCTTTCTCCTGGCAACTGCTACTACTTTAGCTCCTTCCTCTGCAAACCTCAATGCTCCTGCTCTTCCCATGCCAGAGCTTGCTCCTGTTAATATTACTACCTTATCTTTTAATTTCATAAATCTCCTCCTTTAAAATTGTTAATGCTCTTACAAATATTTTGTATAAATTTTTTCAAATTAGTTTTCTATGAATTTGTAGTGATATTATACCCGGAAATTTTCTAATAAACCAAAATTTTATCCATTTTTATACTTTATTTGGACTTAATTCAAACCCTGTTATTTTATATATATGTTAGCAAAATATCAAAATTTTTCCTTTTGCTACACTTTATTATTATATGTTTGTGAATTAACTATTAATATATTTTTGTATAAAAAAACCTGCAATCTTTCGATTGAAGGTTTTATAAAGAGTGTATTATTTTTTCTGTAGGCAAAATATTTTTAGGTATAGTTGCTCTTATGGTTTTCTTTGGGTCCACTACCTGCGAAATTCTCATGTCAACAGATAGACCTGCTAATATATAGGCATCTTCCCATGTTAGATTCAAACCATTCTTTAAATGCTTTACAGCTTCACTGGCTGCTGAATATAAGGCTTCATCCAGATTGTCCCCTGATGCAATAACTGCAGTGTATTCATCTGTTTCTATAAGAGGCCATTCAATGTTTTTTCCCTTTATTACATCAACTTCAAGGGTAACCACAGCAGGTACTTCCAATCCAGTAAAGCATATCTCTCCATCTCCCATAGCTGCATGGCAATCTCCTAGGGCTAATAAAGCTCCTTTTTGATTTACTGGCAAATATAGGGTTGAACCCTTTTTAATGTCTTTTGTATCCATATTTCCACCATGCTTCCATGGTACTTCTGTTGGCAACTGGCCATCTTCTTCTTTTGGTGCTACTCCTATTACTCCTACCATTGGCTCTATTGGAACTCTTATGCCTTCCAGTATTGCATATCCATCTTCTATGTTTATTATTCTTACTGTAGATTTAGTTACCTGATCTCCCAAGGCACCTTCATCTGGCACTGTAGCTGAAATGCCTTTTCCTGCTACAGCTATATCGAGGATTTTTATCTTCAGCAAATCCCCTGGTTCAGCACCTTCTATATAAATAGGACCTGTAGCTGGATTTAGCTTATCATAATCTATTTCTGTCAACACCTGGTCTTCTCTTGTTATTTGCTGAAAAAAGCAATCATTGGTCTCTACCTTAAATACTTCGCCTGGCAAAACGGTTTCTATAGGCTCCATATTATATGTAAATCTATAGATTACTTGGCTACCTGAAATTGTCTTCATACATATTCCCCCTTATTGGTTTTCTCTCTATGTTCATTTTACCATTATATTCTTGTGGCGACTACTCCCACTGTCATACTACTTCAACACAAATAAGGTAAGTGCAAAATATGGAATTAGAACAGCAATAATAGAAAATATGCTCATAATATATGATTTTGAATCTTTATCATATTTCCATTCCATAAAAGCACGAAAGCCAAAAACTGCTGTTAATAATACAGGAATGAAGTATTTTTTAATACTACTGTTAAAATAAAATATGGCTATTATTGCTATAAAAATTAATATTTCTCCCCATAGATGAATCTTATTGACATGCTTATAAAACTTGTTTTCCCTTTTGATATTGAACTTGTCTATGAGCATTTGCTCTGCAATTATTAAAATTAGAATATAAACAGCTAAAGCGAATAATAACATTCAATTCACCTTCCCTCATATACTCTCATTTTATGTATATGTAGAAACATGATGCTAGTGTACTTAATTTCTTCGTTTAGTTAATATTATCATAATGTAAAACCCCCTACAATCTTTAATTGCAGAGGGTAATAGAGAATAGATTACCTTTTCTTTTTTACAAAATAAAATCCAACAGCTCCAAGGATTACTGCTGCAGCTGTTAAGCCTATTAATACTCCTCCATTAGATTTGTCTCCAACAGTAGTATTAGTTTCAGTAGCTTCTGCCACTTCTGTCTCTTCTATTTCCACTGCTATAGGTGGAGTCTCATATAGCATCATAAATAGCTTGTACAGTATTTCCGCAGCTTCTACCCTGCTTATTTCCATCTGAGGCATTAGCAATCCACCATTTTCAATAAGACCATTTTGAACTGTAATGGATATATCCTTTAATGCCCAGTCTGAAATAGCATCTCTATCAGCAAAATCCAAATAATCCTCTAGGTTTTCAGGGTAAACATATCCTTTTTTTTCAGCTAAGGTTCTACCACAGAGTACTAAAACCTGTTCCTTTGGTATGTTGATTTCTCCTCTAAATGTATTGTCATCAAATCCCTCTACAATATTATCCTTTTGAGCTGATGCTATGTAAGGATAGTATAAGTTTTCCTTTGTAATGTCAGTAAAGCTTGCCTCGGCCTCTCTGTCTAGAGCAAAGAACATCTTTACTAGAGCTTTGGTAAACTCATATCTGTTTAGCGGAGCATGTCCGTTGAATTTACCCTCCATAAGTTCAAAATACCCTTTAGATACCATAAACTTAATTGCTTCCTGCTGCTCTTCTTTTAAATGACCAATGTCATCTATGTTGATTTCATTTTCTAGGATACTATATTGACCAGAGTATCTTGTACTGAACTCAATTGACCTTTCAGCATCTTTATATTGACCACCCCAATTGTCACTTCCATTTTTATAGTTTACAAATACAGTGGCAAGATGACTACTTGCTGGTAGTGAGAAATTCATTTGATAAGGAAGCTCATGGATTTCCCTACCATTTCCATCTAGAAAAACAATATAATAATCTCCTTCTTCTGTCCCTCTTTGGATTTGCACTAATAATTTACCTATATCTTCTACAAGTCCTATTAGATTTTCACTTTCTACATAAATTGAATGTCTAGTATCACCTAAAATAACTCTAATACCATCTGCCTTGTCTATAGATTCTACAGATGAGGGGTCAAAGGCAACCAGTATTGCTTGTTCACTGTTTAGATTTTCAACATTTACTTTTAGTATAGTTTCAATCTCCTTGATTAAGTTAATATTGTATTTCCTAAGTATCTTTTCTAGGTCTGATTTTAGATTTTCCGCTTTGCTTAAAGCATAGGTGATTATGCTATTATCTATAGTTATCATGTTTTCTTTACTTTTAACAGGTATTATATTTGAATTTTCTATAGCATATTGAATATAGGTTATAATCTGATTATTCCCGCTGTCATTAGGTTTTTGTCCAGATAACCCTTTTAAAGTATCTTCAAGAAAGCTTATATACTCACTACCTTCTTTAAACTCTTTTATCTTTGAGTAATCAAAAGTAATATTGGGCTCTGGATTTATTCTCTTTATATACTTCTGAATTTGCTCTTCTGTCAGCAGGCGGGTTGAATCTAGCTTTAGAAGGTTGTATCCTCTTTGTCCATCTACCATTGCATCCTTAATAATTGCATATCCCTTATATTCTACATTTTCCTTTAGACCAAGGTCTAGATTCCATTCTTCTATAGGAACGTCTAAATAGGCCTTATCAAAGTATATATCTTCGTATTCATCATATATGGCACAAAAGTCAATCTGTACATAGTACATGCCATTGCCAAGGTCATACATACTAACTGGCTGGGCACTTATATAGCTAAAAAATCCATAGGCAGGATCTCCAATATACCATTTTCCATTTTGCTTTAAGAAGCCATATTCTTCAGTTTTTGGTAATAGCTCTATTCCAAACAGCTGTCTTGATATATTAAGCAGTTCCTCTTCTTCTATTTCAAAATATGTCCAGTCATTTATTTCTTCATATTTTACATTATCATAATCTATGTTCCCTTCAACATATCGTTGTAGTAGGTAGGTAAACTGGTCGTGGTCAATGGAGCTTATGTCAAAGCTTGAAATAGGATCAAATATATTTAGAAATTCTATTATTTTGCTCTTCTCCTCTAGGCTTTTATCAGCATATACATCTTTAAGGTTAGAGGATATAAGCTTGCTGCTTAAGCTCTCCATAAAAAGCTGTAGATTTTTATTGCCTTCTGATATATCCACTAAAATTTCAATTGTACCTGCACCACCAGAGCCTGTAACTAATAGTGCTTTAGAATTATTTTCATATTTATTTACCTTGCTATTATACTCTTCCTCTGTAATGCTTGAGCTTTCACCATTCTTAATCAAATAATAAAAATCCCCTGTTTCCTGACCGGCAAACTCCTGCAAGTATGGGTTATCTTCACCTTCCAGATGTAGATAAGAATATTCTAACCTTCCTTTTTCAACCCAATTATCATTTTCCATACCAAATATGGTATGTTGTACAAGACCATTGATTCCAGCATATTCAAAGCTATCGTCTATCTCTAATACATGGCTCTTACCATCAATAGTTACTAGGGAAACACTTTTCGCCTCCCTTGACACAATACTACGATCAAACTTAGAAAAAATATTTTTTGCTTTGTTATCCTCAAATTTCCATATTTCATACCTATATCCTTCATCGCATAAGTACATACAGAAAAGTTCTCTAACATTATCCCCATTAAAATCTAATAGGTCAGCATAGAACAGTCCACTGGTATCACCATAGTAAACATAGTTGTCTCTAATTATCCCATATTCTTCGATTATTGAATTTATAACCTCTAAGTATTCATAGGCCATAGACTGAGAAATAGATTCTTTTGCTCCTAATGCTATAGCTTTAGTTGGCATACTAATTAATGATAACATCATTGATACAACAAGCACTAAACTGATTATTTTCTTCATATTTTCACCCCTCCTATTGATTCCTATTAATGTACTACATTTGGTGCTACCTCAACAAGTTCAAATTGAGATGCCTTATACATGAAAAGACTATCACTGCTGTCAGTAGAAAACTCTCTTCTTTCCCCAATGTCTGTATTACCAATGAATAAGCAGATTTGGTCAATGGGTTGTCCATCTTTGTCATATATCAAGAATGTAAGTCTACAATTGTACCATGTAATATTCATATTGTTCTCTATAGTACCATAAATTCGTTGTACTTCATTTCCATCATAGCTACCCTTTAAGCTAATCATTACAGAGTCAAATACAGGATCCCAACGATTTTGGCGACTTCTTGTATTTCTGTAATTTGCTTCTGATACTTCATCGTCAGAAACATCTGGAATCTCATTGATAAGTATTTCTTGTCCATCATTGGTTATGGCAAGAATTCCATCTTCCTTAAACTCAAAGCTTTTTACATTATCTAACTTCTTAACTGGTGAATACTCTTTTTGAGCTGGATTTATTTCTTCAATTTGCATATCAACAGTTTGTCCACCACCAATGTTTATTGTAACAGTCTCCACAAGGCGTGGTAAAGCTCCCCATACAAATAACTCATCATCTAATGTAATTGCTGCACATTTATAATAATTTTCACTACTTATGTCAATCTTATACTCTTTTACATTTTCTAAAACTAGATACGGGTCATAGTATTTATCGCTATATTCATGAAATGCAAAATTGTAGCTACATTCACCATTGCCTATTTGTCCCTGCCCATTTGTTCCCCAAACATATAACCTTGAATCATTTGTTATAGCGCTAGCATTATAGCCTTCTGGTACATCCCCATAACTGTCATAATTTCCATACAATCTATATTCAGAAACATTGGATAGTACTTCAACAAATATGTCATCATTATAATCATCATAAACTTTCTCATAAATCCTACCATCTTTTGTCCATATGTACAAATTATCCCGAACTAAAAAGTACTCTTTTATTCCTGAAATGTCTAGAGGCTCACACTCCAATGACATATTACCTTTTTCATCAGTTACAATATCATAAGTATATAGTTGCCCTTCTTTGTCCACTGCATATGTAATATCTCTTGACAGCCATTCTGCAAAATCTACTTTCTTCTTAGTTTCTTTAACTGAAATCACATCTTCCAAATCATATATCATAATTTCATCAGGACGATATTTATCATAGGCAATATACTGGACAAACCCATAGGAACTGTCATCAATATCAATTTTAGGTCCAAAGCAGCCTGTGATAAATAATGCAATACAAAA
>ENA-OWPA01002016-OWPA01002016.1-bioreactor-metagenome-genome-assembly--contig:-NODE-2016-length-11097-cov-3.326588_pt1 | contig 11097 bp, 10 predicted proteins | sample MGYA00238139_ERZ651803 | MGnify/ENA primary metagenome ERZ651803 (study PRJEB26909, sample SAMN07631231) | bioreactor metagenome | isolation source: Switchgrass digestor | place: USA: Dartmouth...
CCTCTCAGGCCGGCTACCCATCGTCGCCTTGGTGAGCCGTTACCTCACCAACTAGCTAATGGGACGCGAGGCCATCTTCCACCGCTTTACGCTTTAACCTAAGTATCATGCGATACCTAAGTCTCATAGGGTATTAATCCCAGTTTCCCGAGGCTATCCCCTTGTGGAAGGTAGGTTCCTCACGCGTTACTCACCCGTCCGCCGCTAAGATGCTTACATCTTCTTCCCGAAGGATTCCGTTGTAAGCACTTCGCTCGACTTGCATGTGTTAGGCACGCCGCCAGCGTTCGTCCTGAGCCAGGATCAAACTCTCACTAAAAATGTTTAAGTTTGACTTAACTCAAAGTATCTCACACTGTTTAGTTTTCATGGTTCATCTTGCGGCTGCTTTTCGCAACCGACTTATTTACTATAACAGATTTCTTATCATCTGTCAAGTACTTTTTTTATTTTTATTTTTGCTGACTTACTATCTGCTTTTAAGATTTATTTCCCGTCAGCAATATATAAGTTTACATGGTTTTTCATCTTTTGTCAACAACTTTTTTCATTTATTCTAAAGTTTTTTTCATCTCTCTCTTTAGTTTATCAATGACCTTCTTCTCTATTCTAGATACGGTCATTTGAGATATTCCAAGTTCTTTAGCTATGGACACTTGCGTCTTATCGTTAAAATATCTATCTACAAATATCTTCTTTTCCATATCATTTAATTTGTCAACTGCTTTCATTAGAAAATCAGTGTTTTCTATCTTACTGAAATATATATCCTCTTCTCCAACTATATCTGAAAGGTTTACGTCCTTATCATCACCATTAGAATCATAAGTAATATCTAAGGATTGAGGAGTATATAATTTACTTCCTTCCATTGCTTCCAATACTTCCTCTTCAGTAGAGTTTAAATACTCTGCTATATCTTTTACCGTTGGTGAACGTTGCAACTTTTGACTTAGTACATTGCTTGCATTGTTTATCTTCTTAGATAGTTCTTGTATCCTCCTGGGAACTCTTATAGTCCATCCTTTATCCCTAAAGTACTTCTTTATTTCACCTATAATAGTTGGAGTTGCAAAACTTGAAAACTCATATCCCTTATCTATATCATATCTATCTATAGCATAAATTAAACCTAAAGATGCCACTTGATATATATCATCATACTCTATACCCCTATTTGCATACTTCTTAGCTAATATTTCCGCTATATATAGGTGCTTTTCAATTAGGAAGTCCCTTATATCCTTATCCTTTGTTTCCTTGTACTTTTTAAATAAAGATTTAATTTCTTCTTTTTCAATTTCCTTTATATCAAACTGATAACTTGTATTCATCTTTGATACCATCCTTTATATACTTTATCAACTCAACTCCTTTACTAGAGAAATTTACTTCATCCATTAGGGACCTCATAATCAAAATACCCATTTCCAATTCCTTAGATGCAGTTTCTTCTTCTACATCTTCCACTACCATAGTAAACTTTTCATCATCTATTATAAATTGAATATTTATCTCATCAACTTTTCGTAGAGCGTTAATACAAGCTTCTGATAGTGCCACTTTTACATCGTCTATTTCTTCTAAATTTAAACTCGTCTTACTAGCTATAGCAGAAGAAGTTAATCTAGCTACAGAAATATAATCAGGTTTTCCTGGAATAGTTAATCTAAACACATCTTTGCTCATTTTATCACTCCTCAATTACGAATACCTTGTCCAACTCGGTAATGTAGAACAGCTTTTTTATATTTGGTTTTATATTCTTGATATACACCTTATTTCCGTTTTCCTTTGAAATTTTGAATATATTTATCAATGTACCAAGTCCTGTACTATCTAGATAATCCAACTTACTTCCATCTATTACAATATCTGCTTTTTTATTATTTAAAGCATTTGCCAGTTTCTGATTAAACTCTGGTGAAGTATATATGTCAATTTCTCCTTCAGGTTCAACTATCCAATGATTGTCCTTTTCGGAAAAATTTATGCTCACATTTAAAGCCATTATCATTCCCCCTTTCTCTTGTTATTTAAATTCTATAACAAATAACAATTAAAGTAAAGTAAAATAGTAGGAAATGCAAACATAAGAAAAGCAGCTTAAATTAGCTGCTTATTCTTCTTCCACATATTTTGCTACTGCCATTATCCTGTCGTCTTCTTCTATTTTCATCAATTTTACTCCTTGGGTAACTCTGCCCATAATTGATATGTCTTTTACATTCAACCTTATTATTATTCCAGATTTTGAAATCATTATCACTTCATCTTCATCATCTACTACCTTAGCTGATACTAATGATCCAGTTTTGTCTTTGATATGATAAGTTTTTAAACCTTTTCCAGCTCTACTTTGAATCCTGTATTCGTCTATCTCTGTTCTTTTTCCATATCCATATTCACTTACTACCAATAAGTATTTTCCTTCTTCAACCAAATCCATTGCCACCACTTCATCATCTTCTGATAAAGTAATAGCTTTTACTCCTGTAGCATTTCTTCCCATTTCTCTTACATCGTTTTCATTGAATCTTATAGCCATTCCATTAGCTGTAACAAGCATTAATTCCTTATTTCCATCGGTTTTTTTGACTTGAATTAACTCATCATTATCCTTTAAGTTAATAGCTATTATTCCATTTCTTCTTATGTTCTTAAATAGGTGCATTTTTACTCTCTTAATCAATCCATTTTTAGTTACAAATATCAAGTTGCTTTCTGGATCGTATTCATCAATAGGAATAACAGCAGTTATACGCTCATCCTTTCCTAAATTTAAAAGATTTACTATATTAGTACCTTTTGCTTGTCTCTTACCCTCAGGTATTTCATAAGCTTTTAATAAGTAAGCCTTTCCTTTATTTGTAAAGAACAATATAGTATCATGAGTTGAAGTAACAACTAAATTCTCCACAAAATCATTTTCCTTAGTAGTAAGGCCTGTAATTCCTTTGCCACCTCTTCTTTGGATCTTATAGGTTGACTCTGGTATTCTCTTTATATATCCACTATGGGTTAAAGTAATGATAACATCTTCTTTTTCAATCATATCCTCAATATCAATATCATCCACAGCAGGCATTATTTTAGTTCTTCTTTGATCCCCATATTTTTCTTTGATTTCTATCAATTCTCTTTTTATGAGATCAAGCAATATTCTTTCACTTGACAATATTTCTTTATACCAATTGATCTCCTTAATCAATCCTTCATATTCTTCTTCAAGTTTTTCCCTTTCCAATCCAGTTAGTCTTCTAAGCCTCATATCTAATATCGCTTGAGCTTGCTTATCTGAAAGACTAAAGCTTTCCATAAGTCTTTGTTTTGCTATAGCTTCCTCTTTAGAGCTCCTGATTATGTTTATTATTTCATCTATATGGTCAAGGGCAATCTTTAGTCCTTCAATTATATGAGCTCTTTCTTCAGCTTTATTTAAATCATATTTGGTCCTTCTTATTACTACTTCCTTTTGATGCTGTACATAATAAGAAAGCATCTGCTTCAAGTTCAATATTCTTGGCTCATCGTCTACTAATGCAAGCATTATAACTCCAAAAGTTACCTGTAATTGAGTTTGCTTATATAGATTATTAAGTACTACATTGGGATTTGCATCTTTCTTTAACTCAATTACTATCCTCATACCTTCTCTATCTGATTCATCTCTTAAATCTGATATTCCATCTAACTTCTTATCTCTAACTAGTTCTGCTATCTTTTCAATAAGAGCAGCTTTGTTTACTTGATAGGGTATTTCAGTTACAATAATCCTATTTTTACCTTTCCCATTCTCCTCTATATTAGCAACAGCTCTAATCTGGATTTTACCCCTTCCAGTTCTAAAAGCTGACTTTATACCTTCTGTTCCCATTATCATTGCACCTGTTGGAAAATCAGGTCCTTTGATTACTTTCATAAGTTCATCAATATCTACATCTGGATTATCAATAAGCATTACAATGCCATCTATTACCTCTCTTAAATTATGAGGAGGAATATTAGTTGCCATTCCAACAGCAATACCTGATGAACCGTTTACTAAAAGATTTGGAAATCTAGAAGGTAATACTACAGGTTCCTTTAATGTTTCATCAAAGTTTGGCCTAAAATCAATAGTTTCCTTGTTTATGTCTCTTAACATTTCCAAAGTGAGCTTTGTCATCCTCACTTCTGTATAACGCATAGCTGCAGGACTGTCTCCATCTACAGATCCAAAGTTTCCATGGCCATCTACTAATGGATATCTAGTATTAAAGTCCTGAGCAAGCCTTACCATAGCGTCATAAACAGAACTATCTCCATGAGGATGGTACTTACCTAGTACGTCCCCTACAACTCTGGCTGACTTTCTGTAGGGTTTATCTGGAGTTAGTCCCAATTCACTCATGGCAAATAGGATTCTCCTATGAACTGGCTTTAATCCATCCCTTACATCTGGAAGAGCCCTGCTTACTATTACAGACATGGCATAGTCCAAATAGGACTTTTTCATTTCATCTTCTATATTTATATCTATGATGTTGTTTATATTGCTTTCTCCGTTGTTCAATTAAATCCCTCCTTGGTTAGATAACCCTTAGGCCATCCGTTATATGTCTAAGTTTCTAACTAGTTTTGCATTCTTTTCGATAAATTCTCTTCTTGGTTTTACTTTATCACCCATTAAAATTGTGAATATTTCATCAGCAATCATAGCATCTTCTATGTTTACCTTTAACAACACTCTGTTCTTAGGATCCATTGTAGTTTCCCAAAGCTGTTCCGCGTTCATTTCTCCTAAACCTTTGTACCTTTGAATTGTATAATTTCCTTTTCCTATTTTATTGAGCAATTCCTCTAGTTCCTTGTCGCTATATGCATAGTAATCCGTTTTTCCCTTAGATACTTTATATAGAGGTGGTTGAGCAATATATATATTTCCATTCTCTATTAAAGGCCTCATATATCTATAGAAGAAGGTTAGAAGCAATGTCCTAATATGAGCACCATCAACATCGGCATCTGTCATAATTATTATCTTTCCATATCTTAACTTGCTTATATCAAAGTCTTTTCCTATTCCTGTTCCAAAGGCTGCTATCATGGCTCTTATCTCTTCATATTCCAATATCTTATCAAGCCTTGCCTTTTCAACGTTCATTATCTTACCTCTTAGAGGAAGTATGGCTTGATTTCTCTTATCCCTTCCTTGCTTTGCACTTCCACCTGCAGAATCTCCCTCAACTAGGAATATTTCAGTAACTGCTATATCATCTTCTTGGCAGTCTGCAAGTTTTCCAGGCAATGTAGTATTATCCAATATGCTTCTCTTTCTTGAAATTTCCCTTGCTTTTCTTGCAGCTTCCCTAGCTCTTGCTGCACTAATAGCCTTTTCTAAAATCACCTTGGCTTCAGCTGGATTTTCTTCTAAATACTGGCTTATATACTCATAAGCAATTGTTTCTACAATTCCCTTTATTTCGCTATTTCCTAGTTTTGTCTTTGTTTGGCCTTCAAACTGTGGATTTGGTAATTTTACAGATAATACAGCAGTTAATCCCTCTCTTACATCTTCACCTTGAAGGTTATCATCTTTTTCTTTGATGTAATTATATTTTCTTCCATAATCGTTTATAGACCTAGTTAAAGCCGTTCTTAACCCACTTAAGTGGAAACCGCCTTCTTCAGTATTTATGTTGTTAGCAAAGGTATATATGTTTTCTGAATAAGAATCTGTATACTGGATTGCCAACTCTACTACAACATCGTCTTTCTTTTCCTCAAAGTAGAATACATCACTTTGTATAGGGTTTTTGTTTTTATTTAAATACTCTACAAAGGACTTGAGTCCACCTTCATAATGGAATACTTCTTTTATTCCAGTCCTCTTATCCTCTAAGGTTATTTTTACTCCTTTATTTAAAAAGGCCATCTCTCTAAGCCTATATTGTAGGGTTTCGTAGTTAAATTCCACATCCTCAAATATTTCCCTATCAGGTTTAAAACTTATAGTTGTACCTGTATCTTCGGCTTTTCCTATGACTTCAAGGTCTGTTACAGGATTTCCTCTTTCAAATCTCTGCATATATTCATTTCCATCTCTTTTAACCTTAGCAACTAGCCATTCTGATAAGGCATTAACAACTGAAACTCCAACTCCGTGGAGTCCTCCAGATACCTTATATGCTGAGTTGTTAAACTTCCCTCCAGCATGAAGAACGGTAAGTACCGTTTCTACAGTTGATTTACCTGTCTGAGGATGAATTTCTACAGGTATACCACTACCATTGTCTTCAACCGTTATTGAACCATCTTTATCTATTATTACATTAATAGTATCACAAGCTCCAGCTAGAGCTTCGTCGATACTATTATCTACTACTTCATAAACCAAATGGTGTAATCCCTTTGTTCCTGTACTTCCGATATACATTCCTGGTCTTTTCCTAACTGGTTCCAATCCTGTTAAAACCTGAATGTCCTTAGCCGTATACGTTCTACCGTTGTTTTTCCTAGTCATGTTGTTAACCTCCAATCCTATTTCCTGCCATTATTTCTTCTCAGTAGCGTGGAAGATGAGATGTTTGACATATATAAATAGTGCTGTTTTTTTAATCTGTCATTGTTTTCATTTTCCCAAGTTATTATATACGTTTTTACATCATCCATTTTATCATTTTTTAAAAAACCATCTCTTATCATATTTTCAATGAACCTGCTAGTTTCTTTAGAATTTTCCACCGTGTTCTTATCTAGAATAGCTATTATGTCCTTCTTTAGTACGTAATTATCTCCACCTATGTGTAAAAACATGAAACCTACTCCTTTATCATGATCTTGCCATTTTCTATGCGAAATATAGATTTATCTATATTACTTAGTTCTTCTATATTTGCCACATCTGTTGCTGTGATTATGGTTTGCAAATTGTTAAGAAATTTTATCAAATAGCTTCTTCTGTCTAAATCCAATTCAGAAAAAACATCATCTAACAGCAAAACTGGATAAAATCCACTTTCCATTTTTATTATTTCCATTTCAGATAGTTTAATAGTCAACACTATGGTCCTCTGCTGACCTTGAGAAGCATAGGTTCTGGCATCCATTCCATTTATTTTTATGGTCATATCATCCCTATGGGGACCTATAGAAGTACTGCCCATTTGCAAATCTTTTTCCCTATTTGAGTATAGCTGTTGGATAAAAGATTTTTCAATAGCATTTTTACTTATAATACTTAAATCAACAGTAGAATTGTGTTCTATGGATATTTTTTCCTTTCCCCTTGTCAAGTTGCTATGGATGTTAAAAGCAATTTGGGACAATCTATTAATGAAATCAATCCTGGATATGATTATTTCAGTTCCAATTTTAGCAAGCTGCATATCGAAAATATCTATTAGACTTTTTATTTCAGATAGATTTTTTCCAGATTTAAGCAGATTATTTCTCTGAAAGAGCACCTTATTATACCTAGATAGGTTGTGTTTATATACTGGCCTTAATTGGGATATGCTCATGTCAAGAAAATTTCTTCTTTCTATTGGTCCGCCTTTTACCAATTTTAAATCCTCTGGGGAAAAAATCACCACATTCAATCCACTGTCTAGCTCACGATAGCTTTTGAGCTCTATCTTATTGACCTTTACCCTTTTTTGACCTTTTACGTCATATTTTATTTCTATTATTTTTTCCCTATTATCCACTTTAACTTTAGCTCCAATATAAGCTTCACTTTTATTGAAATTTATTAGCTCCCTATCTCTGTTAGTCCTAAAGGATTTACCAGTAGCACATATATATATAGCTTCCAAGAGATTGGTCTTTCCCTGAGCATTTCTACCTACAAATATATTGGCTTTTTCATTTAATTTTATAGATAAATCTGTGTAGTTTCTAAAATTAATGAGCCTAATGCTTTCTACATTCAATAATAGCACCTCTCAAAATTTCTTAATAAGTTTAAAATCCTCAACCGCATGGGTTGAGGTTTTATTTAATTCTTATTTAATTATATCACAACAAATTTATCTACATTTTTTATTTCTATAATATCTCCTCTTTTTATCTTTTTGCCTCTTTCTGTTACAGTTTGTCCATTTACAGTTACTAAACCATCTTTAATCATAAGCTTACTCTGACCACCAGTTTGAGTAATACCAGCATATTTAAGCAGTTGATCTAGTTTAATAATATCAGTATTTATTTTTACTTCTCTCATACTTGCATCTCCCCGAATTAATAGTCATCTTGAGCAAGCCTTACTGGCAATACTAGATAAGTATAATTTTCATCACCAACTGGTCTTATTATACATGGATTTAAACTTCCCATAAAAGAAAGCTCTATTTCTTCAGCATCCATTGCTTTTATACCATCTAATATATATTTTGAATTAAATGCAATATTTATATTATCTCCTTCTTGCTTAGAAGATATTTTCTCATATACATTTCCTATCTCGGTGTTAGATTTTATAACTACTTCATCATCATAGATATTGAATTTTACTAGGTTTGCTTTTTCTTCTTTAGCTAATAATGAAGCCCTTTCAAGTCCATCTTGGAAATTCTTTCTGTTTACTACAATTTTTGTCTTATGTTCCTCTCTGATAATGTCTTTATAATTTAAGAATTGTCCTTCCAAAAGCCTTGATGTTACTATGGTGTTTCCCATATTGAATATGATATTTCCAGTTGATGTGGATACCAATATCTCCTCCTCATCTTCTCCTAGAATCTTGTTTAATTCTTCTAAAACTCTTCCTGGAATTATAACTTTTATATCATTATTGACATTAATGAACATGCTTCTAAGAGCTAATCTATATCCATCTAAGGCTACAAAAGAACATTTGTTATCTGTAATCTCCAATAGAACTCCTGTTAGTATAGGTCTTGTTTCATCTTTTGCAGTAGCAAAAACGGTCTGTTTTATTGCATTTTTAAACAGATCCCTAGGAATTCTAAATGAATTTTCATCAATTATCTTAGGTAGCTGTGGATATTCGTGAGGATTGTTTCCCAATATGTTAAACTCAGAACTTTCGCATTTTATATTAACATTGTTATCCTTTACTTCTATGGTAACTATTGAATTAGGTAATTTTCTTATTATGTCCCCAAAGATTCTTGAATTTATTACTATTGAGCCTTCTTCTATAACATTACAATCTAGATAAGTTTCTATTCCTATTTCTAAATCTGTAGAAACCATTTTCAATTTTCCATCATAAGCTTCTAATAGTATACCGTCTAATATCTGTAGAGTAGTTCTAGCTGATACACCCTTTTGAACTATATTTATATGATTTGATAATAGATTTTGATTAACAGTAATTTTCAATTGAAAATCCTCCTTTTGCTATAGATATATATGGATAAACTAATTTTAGTAGTAATAGTAGTAGGTGTTGTTAATATGTTGATAATTCATTTTTTTGTGATTTATAGTGGAATTATAAGATTTAATAACATGTGGATAATTAAATTATAAGTCAAAAAGTTATCCACACTATTAAATGAATTTTATACATTTTAAAGTTATCCACATTTATTCAACATGAATATCTACAATTTATATATGCTATTCTCCCTTGTTATATATGCTATTCTCCCTTGATGTTTTTTATCAGCTTATCTATGGTTTTCTTGAAATCTTCATTTTCTTTCATATCCTCTTTGATCTTATCATAAGCGTGGATTACAGTTGTGTGGTCTCTTCCTCCAAAGTTTTCACCTATTTTAGGAAGAGATAAATCGGTCAATTCTCTAGTTAGATACATGGCAATTTGTCTTGGATATGCTATTGATCTTGTCCTCTTCTTGGAGTTAAAGTCTTCAACTTTTAGGTTGAATTCCTTGGATACTACTTCTTTTATTAATTCTACTGTTATCTTCTTTGGTTTATCAGAAGATATGATATCCTTTAGTGCTTCTTCAGCTAGTTCTACTGATATCTTTCTGTTTGTTAAGGATGAATAGGCCACAATTCTAATTAAAGCTCCTTCTAACTCCCTTATGTTAGATTGTATCTTTGAGGCAATATAAAGCATTACATCATCAGACACATCGATATTTTCTACTTTAGCTTTTTTCTTTAAAATGGCAATTCTAGTTTCCAAATCTGGTGGTTGTATATCTGCTATTAGACCCCATTCGAATCTGGATCTTAGCCTGTCCTCTAGAGTTGGTATCTCTTTTGGAGGTCTATCGCTAGATATCACTATTTGCTTATTAGCATCGTGTAGAGCATTAAATGTGTGGAAGAACTCTTCCTGAGTACTTTCCTTACCAGCAATGAACTGTATGTCGTCTATTAATAGAACGTCAACATTTCTATACTTGTTTCTGAACTGATTGTTCCTGTCATCTCTAATGGAATTTATCAGTTCATTTGTAAATTTTTCCGATGATACATATACTACTTTAGCGTTTGGAGTTTGATTTAGTATGTAGTGACCTATTGCGTGCATTAGGTGAGTTTTTCCTAAACCAACTCCTCCATATATAAATAGTGGATTGTATGCTTGTGCTGGAGCTTCAGCAACGGCTAGTGATGCAGCATGGGCAAACCTGTTGCTGTTTCCGATGACAAAAGTATCAAAGGTATATTTTGGATTTAATTGTGACCTTTGGTTTAAATTGGAGTTGTTTAATGATACAGATTGTCCAACATTTATATTTAAATCCTCTCCTGGAATAGTAAATTGGATATTGAATTCCTTGTCAGTGATTTGTTTTATGGCATTTTTAATAAGATTATAATATCTGCCTTCCAGTATTCCTTTGGTGAATTCATTTGGAGCTGCAAGGATGATTCTATTATCTGTCATGGTGATGGGCTTAATAGTCTTTAACCAGGTGTTAAAACTGACTTCTGTCAATTCTACTTTGATTAGCTTAAGCACCTCATTCCAGATATTGTCTAAATCAGAAATCATTTAGTATTCCTCCTATTATGTGTAAGTTATAGCTGTTTAATTAAATTTGTTTTTTAAGAAGTTTTTTAAATTAATATCAACAAAAATATCCACAAATAAATTTATAATTAATTTTAATAAAAATTGGAATAATAATTGTGGATAAATTATTAACAGAATGTTATTATATG
>ENA-OWPA01002017-OWPA01002017.1-bioreactor-metagenome-genome-assembly--contig:-NODE-2017-length-11095-cov-3.102196_pt1 | contig 11095 bp, 10 predicted proteins | sample MGYA00238139_ERZ651803 | MGnify/ENA primary metagenome ERZ651803 (study PRJEB26909, sample SAMN07631231) | bioreactor metagenome | isolation source: Switchgrass digestor | place: USA: Dartmouth...
CAGTATTAATTATATTAACAGCTTCTATATGCACAATTCTTACCCGTGTTGCTCCTTTTCTATTGTTTGGCAGAAATAAAGAGGTACCCGGTATAATTAAATACCTTGGTACAATTTTACCTTCGGCAATTATGGCAACTCTTATTGTTTACTGTCTGAGGAATTCCATTTCAATACAGCCGCTTCGTGGGCTGCCGGAGATCCTTTCTATCCTGGTTGTAGTCCTCCTGCACAGCTGGAGGAGGAATACTTTATTAAGCATAGCAGGTGGAACTGTAATCTACATGATTCTAATCCGTTTTGTATTTATTTAAACCATTTCATTTCATAACCTATTGACAGATATATGCAGGGGTGATATATTGTTATTAGTTATTTAGTTAGTTACTCAACTAACTAACCAATTAACTATACCGATACTCAAATATGGGTTAACTCGTTGTGCCAGGTAATGAGATAGTATTGCGGAAATATTCAGAGCCAGTTTTCATTAGCTCTTATACCCGGAATTTACGCTGTCAAAATGTTAGCACAGCAGGTTAAACCAACCTTTTGCAGCAGGTATAATAAGGTGGCACAACCCCTGTTATTGGAAGATAGTACAAAAGGTTAAGTTGTACAGTTGTAAAGGAAGTGATGCAATTGACATGGCGCTTTGACGACGAGCGGCCAATCTATATTCAGCTGGCGGAAATGCTGGAGGATGCCATCCTGAGCGGTGCTTATAAAGAGGAGGAGCAGATACCTTCCATCACTGAGTTTTCCATTGCCTATAAAATAAACCCGGCTACCGCTCTCAAGGGAGTTAACATCCTCGTGGATGCCGGATTACTGTATAAAAAGCGTGGAGTGGGTATGTTTGTTGCAAGCGGTGCTCGGGAAAAGCTGGTGAAAAAGCGTAAGGAACAATTTTACCGTACATTTGTCGAACCGGCAATTCTTGAAGCTATTCATCTTGGCATTGGTAAATCAGATCTTATAGAAATGATAGAAAGAGGGTTAAGTGAACATGGGAATTGAAGTTAGAAATCTCACTAAGAGCTTTGGCAACACCCTGGCTCTTGACAATGTGAACATTAACATTAACGAAAAACAGATATACGGATTGCTCGGCAACAACGGCGCAGGCAAAACAACACTCCTTAATATAATCACAAATCGCCTTTACCCCGACAGCGGAAAGGTGCTTATTGACGGTGAACAGGTTTTGGACAACGACCGTGTACTGGGCAGAGTTTTTATGGTGGGTGAGAAAAATCTCTACCCGGAAGGTATGCGTGTCAAAAAAGCCTTTGAAATTACAAAGCTGTTCTATCCAAATTTTGATATTCAATATGCAAACGAGCTAGCACGCCGCTTCGAACTGGATACCAGGAAAAAAATCACCGCATTGTCCACAGGCTATGCTTCAATCTTCCGCATCATACTGGCTCTGTCGGTGAACACCCCATATCTGCTTCTGGATGAACCGGTACTGGGACTTGACGCACAGCATCGTGATATGTTTTATAAACTTCTTATTGAAAAATACAGTGAAAACCCCTGTACCATCATTTTCTCCACTCATCTGATTCAGGAAGCGGCAAACCTTATCAACCATGTGCTTATCATTAAGAACGGATGTATTATCAGGGATATGCCATGTGAGGAGCTCCTTGAAGGCGGCTATACCGTCTCAGGTCCGGCAGCGCTGGTTGACAATTATATAAGTGGACTCAAAGTATTGTCTGTCAACAGCCTTGGAGGATTGAAAACTGCTTGTATACACGGCAAAGCAGAGCAATCTGACCTTCCTCCGGGACTGGAAATTAGCAGTATGGGCTTACAGGATTACTTCATTAGCCTTATGAATGAGGAGGAGAGTAAATAATGAATACCATGAATGTTAGACCTGCTTTCACATATAAATTCCGTGAAATTATAAAGGGCATAGCAGTCTTTTATGGCATCATGGTTGCAATCTTGACAGGTGTCATATATCTAGCCTATATAAATTTGAGTAATAATAATACAACTACAAGTAATTTTTCCGCTTTTATGGTCGCAGCTGCTAATACGCTGTTTGTTATAGGTATTGTCACAATCCGTGAAGATATAAGACTCATGATGCAAAACGGTATAGGTCGTCGCACAATATTTATAACAGAACTTCTTCTGACACTGTCCATTTCTCTTATTCTTGCTGTTGCAGGAGAACTGCTTATTGCCATCGGGCAAGCCATCACAGCAAATTGGCAGGGAATTTTTATAACCGACATATATCAGTTAATCTATACCTATGAAAGTAATTATAAAATGTCTTTCCTTCAACATCTTGAGAGTATTGCCTTTGCCTTCAGCATATATGTATGTGCAACACTTGCCGGAATGCTAATATCTCTGATTTTTTATCGTCTCAGTAAAATTGGAACGATTATCGTAGCCGTCGGGTCACCGCTGTTTTTGTTCATTATACTTCCCATAACACTTAAAAGAAGCGGTGCCGGGTACCTTCTTAGATCGGTACTTATGGCAGTATTCCAATTTATCCATAGCAGCCCGTGGGCATTCATTTTTTGCTCCCTGCTTGCTACCATTTTTATTAGTATCTTCAGTTGGCTGCTAATGAGACGGGCACCGGTTAAACCGGCAAAATAGAACTTTTTTCACAAGGTAACATAAAATGTATTACGGGAATATTATGAAATATAATACTTATATAGGAGATGAATTTATGTTACCGCCTTATGAATATGACCCATTTTCAGAACCATATTCAGATACAGTATATAATTATTACCCGGGTTCGGCTCCCTATGAAATGTACAGTGATATCAGCTTTCCCTTTATAGGTCCGGAAATAGACATTCGGCAGAATCAGCCCCTTTTAAGCAACAATCCCGCAACTTTTTCTGTCACCCTGTTTAAAGAGTTGACGGCATACCCTAACTATGGAAACCCAAGCAGGAATGCTGATATTCTATACACAGGAAATCAGGGCTCATGGACTTTTGAATTACCTGCATTTTTGTTTGTCCTGGGAAATCAGAGAGCTCAACTTATAATCCGTGCTGTACTGGACGACCACTCAAACGTGCCGGTTAATCGCTATTCTGCAAGAATTATAATCAACGGCAGTGTAGTTCATAACGGAGCAGTGCCCCTTGTGCACGGAGCGCCTGTAGGCAGCATGTTTACAAATTGGAGGGAATTAGCCTTCAATGTCCCAAGTTTAAGAAGGGTTAATCAGGTAACAATACAGAACACGTCCACTGCAGGGCCTGATGACTGGATTGGTTTGGACTGGATGGAACTGAGACTTCTGCCCAGATAGGCAGAAGTCTCAGTTCTACACAATACTCTGGCTGCACTCTCAAATTAAATGCTTTGTTTCTTGCTATATTTTCTGACATATTTCTTGCCATATTTATTGTTATACTTCTTACTATGTCTTCTGTTAAGTTTCTACATGTTTTTATAATAAAATATTGCAAGCTGAGTTCTGTCCCGCAAGTTCAACTTTTCAAGTATTACGCTGATATAATTTCTTACAGTTCCTTCACTTAAGAACAATTTCTCTGCAATTTCCTTATTTGACAGACCATTTGCTACCTGTGTGATTATATCAATTTCCTTTTCACTTAAGTCAAAGTTGTTCATCCCATGCCTGCTGACATTATCATTCATTAATACCGGTATCCTGGCAATTATCTCATCCCCGAATACACGCTGTCCCATAAATACAGCTTTAACTGATGGAATTATGCTCTCATAGTTCTGTTTCAGAATATACCCTTTTGCTCCTATACGGAAAGCTTCCACAATATACTCATCATCTGAAAAGGTAGTCAGAAAAAGGATTTTTGCTCCATCGTCTTTTCCCAATATAATTTTGGCGGCCTCTATCCCTGTCATTCCATCCATTCTGATATCCATAAGCAGCACATCAGGCTTTGATGCAAGATAGAGATCCACCGCTTGTTTACCGCTGTTTCCTATTCCTGCTACTTCAATTTCCCCGTCCGATTCCAATATCATTTTTAATGATGAAGTAACCAGTCTGTCATCATCTACAATCAATACTCTCAAGTTTCAGGTTCCCCCTTTGGAACAGAAATAAATATTTTAAATCCGTTTTCTGTTATTATATTGATATTTCCATTAAATGAGTGCACTCTTTCAATCATATTTTTAATCCCTATACCATTATCAGCATTATAGTTTTTTACTGTGCCGTTATCTTGTACAATCAGCTGATAAAAACCAGGGTGCTCCCTAAGAATAACAGAAGCGTGATCTGCATTTGAATGTTTTATAATATTTGACAAAGCTTCCTTTACAATAGAAATAAATGCATATTTGAGTTTTCTGTCAGGATTGCTGTATATATGATATTCATAACTCAATTCACAAAAATTAAACTGCCTTACCAGCTCTTCAATCTGAGCATTAAGGTCGATGGATTCGTCATATAACTCATGAATGCTGTTTCTTATGCTGTTCATTGCCTGAAGTAACGTGTCATTAAGGGTTTTCAAATGAGCTTTTACCATTTCATCCTGATTGACTGTAAGAAGGGCTCCTGACTGCAATATGGCACTGGACAGCAAATGTCCTACATTATCATGAATTTCCCGGGCTATACGGTTACGTTCGTTTAAAGTCGCAAGGTTCAACTCATAATCCTGTTTTTCCATTAAGTCCTTATTTTGCTTCTCCAATTTAATTGACATTTCTGTGGTCGTGTCCCTGAGATCATTGTATTTAGCTTGCAACTTGAGCTGTGCTTCAACACGATATCTAATAAGTATGCAAAATAATAACATAACCAATATAATTGATGCTGTTTGTACAGAGATGTACCGGAAGGAGGCTGCCAGCGGGATTACAGCCAGTACATTAAAATACTGATATTTATAAAAAATCATATCATACACAATTAACGGCATAAAGAATATAAATTTCGCATTAAAGAAGGACAGGACTGAAAATCCGACTGTCATGACAGTTCTAATCCTGTCATCCTCAAAATAACTTAAAAAGCCGCTGAAAATTATCCCAGCAAGCACAGGTACTACATTGACATCCATATCCGTCTGACAAAAATAAATAATCAAGCAGCAGATAAAAACAAATACCTTATCAATCAGACCTGCAAATTTGTACATACCACTATGCTCCCTGTATCTTTTTAAAAAACTTTTCCAAAATTAAAGTTTTTCTCTAACCAAAATATTATCATTTCATCAAGGTAAGTACAATCAGATTGTGACTTTGTTAATGATCCGGAAAAGTTTTTCTCCTTTTTTCACTTTTCACATCTAAGTCAGCTTATTGTGAAAGGTAATGAGATAGCACACCAAGTTAGTTTATGACATTTGTCATATATTTTTATGATGTACGGCACTTAAAAAACATACACCCATCGGATTATTATTATCATGTATCTTGTGACTAATGTCTTGTATTTATTATTACGCTGCAGAGAGGGAGATTAATATGATAATAAAAGTTAAAAATCTTGTGAAACGATATGGTGATTTAGTTGCTCTCGACCACCTCTCACTTTCTGTTAATGAAGGTGAAGTATTCGGACTGCTTGGCCCAAATGGTTCGGGCAAGACAACAGCTATAAACTGTATTTTGGCTTTGCTTAAATATGATAAAGGTGAAATTGAAATATTCGGCCAGCCTATGACTCCGGATGCATACGATATCAAACGCAATATTGGAATTGTAATGCAAAACGTAGCAGTTTACAACGAATTGACTGTATACGAAAATATTGATTACTTTTGCGGACTTTACGTAAAAGATAAAAAAACCAGGAAAAAGCTTGTTGATGAAGCTATTGATTTTGTGGGATTAGGTGAATTCATAAAGTTTTACCCAAAGAAACTTAGCGGAGGTTTGCTAAGAAGGCTGAATATAGCCTGCGGCATCGCTCATAAGCCTAAATTAATCATTTTGGATGAACCTACTGTTGCCGTTGATCCTCAGAGCCGGAATAGAATTCTGGAGGGAATACTGGAACTTAACAGACAAGGTGCAACAGTAGTCTATACTTCCCACTATATGGAGGAAGTTGAGCAAATCTGCAGTCGTATTATGATTCTTGACAGAGGCAAGGCAATTGCAACAGGAACAAAAGATGAGCTTAAAGCAATGATTGGTATAGGTGAGAAAATCACCGTAGAAACTTATAGTCTGTCTGAAGAACAGCTATCCAGACTTCGTAAGCTACCAAACATCGTTTCTGCCGTATATAAGAACCAAACACTTGAAATCAAGGCCGATAAGGGCTTACATAATCTGGAAACAGTATTGGATTTCATTAAAAAAGAAGGTATTCAGTTTGGAAAAATATATTCAGAAATGCCCACTTTAAATGATGTATTTCTGGAAATCACCGGGAAGGACCTGAGGGATTAAAGGAGGGGTAATTATGTTTACTCATATTTTTATTAACAGGCTAAAGTGCCTTCTTCACGATAGAGAAACAATATTCTGGACCATGATATTTCCCCTTATTTTAGCTGTATTTTTCAACATGGCTTTGTCAAATGTAAACAGTTGGGAGATATTTAAAGCAATAGATGTTGCAGTTGTGGATGATACCAATTACCGGAACAATGAGTATTTCAAAGCAGCTTTAAATGAAGCATCAAAAGGTGCTGACAGATTGTTCAACCTGACGGTAACTTCAAAGGATAAAGCTGATCAATTGCTCAATGAAAATGCAATTGTAGGCTATATTGTTGTTGAGGAACCAATAAAACTGGTTGTAAATAAATCAGGTATTGACCAGTCTATCATTAAAAGTTTTATTGATAGTTATATGCAAACAGTGTCATCTATTAATTCCATATTGCTTGAAAACCCCGCCGCTCAAAAAGAGCTGATAAGCAGTCTGGCTGACAGGCAACAATACGTTAAAGAAGTCTCAGGTACAAATGCGGAACCCAATAATGTGCTCCTTTATTTTTACACGCTAATTGCAATGACTTGCATGTTTGGCTGCTATTTTGGAATGCGTGAAGTCACGGATATACAGGCTGACATTTCACCTGTTGCAGCCAGAGTAAACATCGCTCCCGTGCACAAACTCAAGACATTTATATATAACACCTGTGCATCACTGTTAATCCATTTATTCGAAATATTTGTACTGCTCATATTTTTACGTTTTGTTCTCAATGTGGATTTTGGCCCGAAAACAGGCTATGTAGTTTTAACTTCTGTCTTAGGCTCTATTACAGGAATATCATTTGGTGCTTTTATAAGCGCCATAGTTAAAAAATCGGAGGGAATTAAAGTTGCCATTTTGATAGGCGTAAGCATGACCGGATGTTTTCTTGCCGGTATGATGTATCAGAATATGAAATATATAATTGCTCAGAATGTACCTGTTCTTTCTTACCTGAATCCTGTCAATCTGCTGACAGATGCCTTCTATAGTCTTTACTGCTATGATACTTTTTCCAGGTATGCACTTAATATGGGATGTCTCTGCATTTTCATTGTTATATTCTGTTTGGGAACTTATTTAATAATAAGGAGGCGCAAATATGCAAGTCTTTAAACTTTACCTGAAAGTTTTAAAAAAGAATATACCCTCCATGCTTATATATTTAGTTATTTTCCTGTTTTTTTCAATTATTATAAGCTCGTCTATGTCTAAAGAACAGCATGTAGATACTCTTTTCAACCAGCAAAAAAGCAATATAGCATTTATCAGTGAAGAAAAAAGCCCCCTTATCGATGGACTTAAGCACGAACTTGAAAAGGTTGCAAACTTTGTTGATCTTCCTGATGAAAAAGAAGCATTGCAGGATGCTTTGTATTTCAGATCAGTCTACTACATTCTTAGAGTCCCTGAAGGATTTACAGAGAGTTTTATGAAAGGTGAAAATGTCCAACTTGAAAAAATGGCAGTACCAAATTCCATCAGCAATACTTATATAGATTTATGTATCGAAAACTATTTTAATAACGCCAGACTTTATGTGCAGCATATGGAAGGTATTTCACAGGAATCATTGGTTCAGCATCTGAAATCAGATTTATCCGTTAATACATCAGTTGAGCTGAAAACTAAAAGTAACAAACCTCAGAATCATATTTATGCCAACTACTTTTTCAGTTATATGGCATATTCCCTGCTATCGGTGCTTATTTTAGGAATAACCACTATAATGCTTGTGTTTTATGACAATGACTTAAGAAGAAGAAATGCCTGTTCACCTCTTAGCACTCGCAGCATTAATCTGCAGTTTACACTTGCAAATTTTTTATTTACAGTTTTCGTATGGATGATTATGGTTGTGTTCTGCTTGCTGTATAACTTGGAAAACAGCTTTAACCTAAACACCGTCTATTTTATTATAAACTCATTTGTTTTTGCTGTCTGCGGTTTTAGCATGAGCTTTTTAATTGGTAATTTGGTTAAAAGTCTCAACGCGATTCATGCAATTTGTAATGTAGTAACTTTGGGACTTTGTTTTATAAGCGGTGTATTCGTTCCCCCCTATCTATTAGGTAGTTCAGTCCTTAAAATTGCCAGCTTTACACCCACTTACTGGTATGTAAATGCAAACAACCAAATTGCTGAGCTCACTCAGTTTAATTTCTCCAATATAGAGCCAATTTTATCATGTATGCTGATACAGCTTGGGTTTGCTTTGGCGTTTTTTACCACTGCACTGGTTATTAGCAAGAAACGAAGATTTGAGTAAAAGATGAAATTTTAATTATTCAAAAAATTTAAAGACAAAGGGCCGCTTTTTTGTCAGATATGAAAGACAGTAAAACCGTTCCCTTTGTCTTTATTTAATCATTCATCATTATTAAAAATTACGGGCATATCAATATTGAACAAATAGTCCAGATTTTTGCCTTCTTTATTTACAGTTGCAAGAATAATCCCATCAATCTGTTTTTCAGGGAGTAAATTCAGATATAGATCCTCTTTCTGCGGATTTTCTTCTGTATCACAACGTTTGCAGAATTTTTTTATTTTTTCATTATGGCAGGTACAGTTTCTCTAAATACCGCTCCTCTTTCTCTTTTTGCTATTCACTACTTTTCAGCATTCTCTCCACATAAAGGACAGGTACTTTTTCTTTTCAAATCAATTATTCTGAAATCAGCATTGAGCCCGTCAAAAGTTAATAATCTCCCGGAAAGTGTTTTGCCAATGCCAAGAATAACTTTAACCGCCTCAAGAGCCTGCATAGCACCTATTGTTCCTGCAATCATTCCAATTATACCAAACTCATTACTTGCAGGCATCTTCTCATCAGGTGGAACAGGATACAGACACCTGTAGCATGGGGATTTGTTTGGTATTATTGTCATAAGTATGCCTTCAAATCCCAATACCGCTCCTTCAACAACCGGCTTGTTCATATAATAACAGCTGTCGGTAATAAGATATCTGGTAGGAAAATTATCTACTGCATCTATTACAACATCATATTGTCCGGCTATTTCTTCTATGTTGTCTGCACTTAGCTTTACCGGGTGTTTTATTATATTAACTCCAGGATTTAATTTATTTAGCTTCTCTTGTGCAGAGTCAACTTTTTTTCTGCCTAAATCATCAGTAAAATGGAGTATCTGTCTATTCAAATTTGACATGTTTACTGTATCAAAATCAACTATACCTACTGTCCCGATACCGGCCGCAGTCAGATAGTAAATGGCAGATGAACCCAAGCCACCTGTACCTACTACAAGCACCTTAGAATTCTTCAACTTTTCCTGCCCTTCAGTTCCAATATCTTTTAACAGTATTTGTCTTGAATACCTGAGTAAATCCCTTTCATTAATCATCTTAAGTCTCAGCCTCCACCTATAAATTTATCAATCTCAATATTATCACCATCTTTTAGCAAGATGTTGTCCTATTTTCCCTTATCAGGAATTTCATAATTATGTTCAATAACAACATGGGAAGGATCAATTCCTTTGCAATTAATCAAAGATATTATAAATATAACTCATTTTAAAAAATGTTAATAGTTTCATCCCTTAAAAATTTGTTCATATTTCTTACGGCACACATTTTGCCGCACATGGTGCAGGAATACTCATATTCCGGCATAGAACTCTGGCAATACTTTCTTATTCGGCAGAGTATACATCTGTAGGGAAAACAAATTGAATAATAGTTGGAAGTGCAATAAAAAAAGCTTACCATCAGGATAAGCTACAGAAACAAATATACATTGATTTTGCTTCCCTACTATGGTCCTAACCATATCAGGTTCAAAGGGTTAAGATATTGTTACATTAAAATTGTTATATTAAACATTCTGACATAATATAAAATCAACCTTTTTGTATACTGACATTTTCTATGTTGTTTGGATTTTAGGAGCGTGTTGTCGAATGTCAGAAATGATTTTCTTTTGCTTATTCATATGCTTATTCATAAAATATATTGTTTTATGATTTAATTGTCTGTTTTTTAAATTATCTGTTATTAGTATCTTGATTGCCTGTTTCAGCAGATTATATCACATAAGCCAACTAAGGCTGAATAATAATGGGTGTTCCAATCGGGCAATGCTCCCACAAAATGTCCATCACATCATTATCCACAGCTACGCACCCTGCAGTCCAGTCTGAAGCGCTTCCCATGCCATGAATCATAATTGCACCGCCCATGGCAGTATCCCACGGAGGACATGACTTATTGTCAATGGCATTTGCAATCCGTCTGTAAGTATTTTCATCAATAACCCCAGCATCAAGAGCTTCTTTTGCATCCTCTTTGTTAGGATATGATACTCCTAAGGATAAATAAAAACGGCTATTTGAATTTCTGACACATACGTAATAAACTCCTTCAGGCGTTCGCCCGTCTCCTTCTACCTTTTTGTCTCCCTCAGGATTCCATCCTAAACCAATAGGATAAGTGCCGTAAAGAGTATCTCCATTCCACAGTTCCAGCTTTCTCTCACTTTTCTTTACGATAATTTTAGGAGATTTGAGCTGGGCAGATGTTTCGCCTTGTCTGGCTTCTGTCGGAACAGATGGCTTTGCAGTTACTCTCTTTTTTGGGATTACATCGCTCAAAAGATCATTGCGGACATATCCCTCTGCACTTTCA
>ENA-OWPA01002022-OWPA01002022.1-bioreactor-metagenome-genome-assembly--contig:-NODE-2022-length-11066-cov-3.808627_pt1 | contig 11066 bp, 10 predicted proteins | sample MGYA00238139_ERZ651803 | MGnify/ENA primary metagenome ERZ651803 (study PRJEB26909, sample SAMN07631231) | bioreactor metagenome | isolation source: Switchgrass digestor | place: USA: Dartmouth...
CTCCTGATAAGAAAAACGGTATCAGCGTGGGGATGGTTTGGCACTGAGGCCATCAGCCCTCTTGGAGGGCCAGAACTCCAGAGGACAGTTCATATATTGGCGCAGTGACGATCGTGGATTCGTGGTGGGGTTTTTTCGCACATCTTTCCTGTCGCACGCGCTGATCGGTCATTTTTTTCAGGTGCTCTTGCCCGCCACCTGAAAAAAACGACGGAACGGGGCCGAAATGGCCTTCTGGAACTACCCCTCTGGGGTATTTCTTGGGCGAGTTTGCCCTCCAAAGCATGTCCAGCGAGGGCTGCCAGGGGGCTGAAATCACATTTTTTTCAGGTCAGCGAGACCTTGGCCTGAAAAAAACGTAAGATCGGCGCCATTGCACGGGAAATTTTCTGGATTTTTCGGGTTGCTGGGGCGAGATACCCCCACAGATGGGCTCAACGGAGGCGCGGCATAGAGAGAGGGGCGGCCACTGGGGCAGCCCCGCCTCAGTCTTGTTTCATGACCTTCGTGACCCGGCGCTGGTCTGCCCCGGAACTGATTCCCAGGTGCCCGCCACCGGCGAGCAGCCTGGTTTAGACCCCGCAGCGAGCCAGCCGGCGGTACAGCGTACTCCGGTGAATGCCCAGCCGCCTGGCCGCTTGGGTCATGTTGCCGCCGCATTCTGCCACCGTGCGGCGGAGCAGTTCTGCCTCGTTGTGTTCCGGTGCAGGTTCTTTAGGCAGTCCATCGTCTCCAACGGCCCGGAGAACCGCCGGCTTCTCCTGCTGGGGTGGAGGGACCCCCTTTGCAGCAGGCGACTGCAGTGAAGCCGCCTCCTTCGTGATCCGCGGCGGCAAATGCTCCGGCAGCACCGCCGGCCCTTCCACCTCCAGGGCCAGCTGCATGGCCAAGTTCCGCACCTCCCGCACATTCCCCGGCCAGGAATAGGCCGTCAGAATGGCCAGGGCTGCAGGGGAGAGGGTGAGAGGCGGCCGGCTCATCTCGCCCCGGAAGGTGCCCAGGAAAGCCGTCAGGATCGGGCCCACATCCTCCGGCCGCTCCCGGAGGGGAGGCAGTTCAATCCGCCAGGCGGCCAGGCGGTAGTAGAGGTCCGCCCGGAACCGCCCCTCTTCGATCCGCTGCTCCAGGTCCGCATGGGTAGCGGCGATGATGCGCGCATCCACCGGAATGGCCCGCGATCCCCCGATGCGGACCACCGCCTTCTCCTCCAGCACCCTGAGGAGGTGGGCCTGCGCCGAAAGCGGCATGTCGCCGATCTCATCCAGAAAGAGCGTGCCGCCCTGGGCCTGCTCAAACTTGCCGGGATGTCCCTCCCGGCGGGCGCCGGTAAAGGCGCCGGCCTCGTAGCCGAAAAGCTCGCTGGCCAACAGTTCGCTGGGGATCGCGGCACAGTTGAGGGCCACGAAGGGTCCGTCCCTGCGCTGGCTGGCGTTGTGGATGGCCTGGGCCACCATCTCCTTCCCCGTGCCGCTCTCTCCCAGAAGCAGCACGGGCATGGACTGCTCCGCCACCAGTTGGGCCCGCCGGAGCGCCTCCCGCAGCCGGGGGGCGCTGCCGATGATGGAGCTGAAGGTGTACCGTGTGCCGCCGGCGGCCCCTCGGGCACCCCTGGCGGGCGGCCCGCTCCGGGTTGGTCGCTGGATTCGGACCAGATACCCCGCCAGGTGTGAGCCGCTCCAGACCGCCCGCAAGTGCAGCCGGAGCGGCTCGCCCTGGGGGCCCTCGACTTCCCACGCCAGTTCCTGGTGGCGGGCCTGGGCCAGCAGCCCTTCCGGCACCAGGGTGAGGCGTGCAGCCGCATCAATCAGCTGGACCTGGGCCAGCCACGGCGAGTAGGCCACTACACGGCCGCCGGCATCCAGTGCCGCCAGCGGCTCTGCCGTGTGGCGGGCGGCCTCCTTCAGGTACTCGCTGCGCAAAAGCAGCACGAAGGCCTGGGCCCGCTCCCGCAGCCGGTCTTCTACCGCCCGGGCAGCCGCCATCACCGCAGCCAGAGAGTGGGGATGGGCTTCCCGGCTGAAGCCAGTCACATCGATCACCGCCCGGATGGCGCCGGAGGACGGGTCACGGATGGGGGCCGCGGAGCAGGTCCAGGGATGGACGATCTCGCACAGGTGCTCCGCCGCCAGCACCTGGATGGGGGTGCCGGCGGCCAGGGCGGTGCCGATGGCGTTGGTGCCCGCACTCTCTTCAGACCAGGCGGCGCCTGGCAGGAAGTTCATCGCTTCGGCGCGGCGGCGGGTCCTGCTGTCTCCCTGAATCGAGAGGATCAAGCCCTTGTGATCGGTTACCACCACCAGGTGGCCGGAATCCGGCACCACAAGGGCCAGTTCGTTCAGCACCGACTCCAGTTCCCGGGCCAGCGGGTCCTCCCGCCACCACTGGGCCAAAGTCGCCTCATCCACCTGTACCGGCGCCAGCGTGCGGTGTGGGTCGACGCCGGCCTGCCGGCACCGCTCCCACGAAGCGGCGATGGCCGGCCGCACTCCGGAGGGCGGCTGCGTGCCTGTAACGTACTGCTCCCAAGCCCGCGTAAGCTCGGTGATGCGCCGCCTGACACCGGCGGAGCTGTCGATGGCAAGCAGCGGATTCCGAACCATGGCTTCCCTCCTTGTGCTTCCGTTCTCAGGCGACGTCCTCTCCTCTATTTATTGAGGTGCCCGCTGGGACATACCGCCTTTTGGGATGAAGGGGAAGCCAGCTGCGGCGACCCAGTCTGCCAATAGCGGCCTGCTCCTCCGCATAGATTAGAGCGGAAGACGAAATCGCCAAGGAGGAGGACTGCGGTGACCACCAGATTTATCCGCCTGAACACCGGCATACCCGGCCCCCTTTCCCGCCAGCTGATGGCCCGCAAGGAGCGGGTGGTGCCCGATGCCCTCTCTATTCACGTACCCGTGGCCATCCAGTCCGCCCGGGGCGCCCTGATCACCGACGTGGACGGCAACGTCCTCATCGATATGGCCGGGGGCCTGGGCTGCCTCAACGTGGGCCACTCCCACCCGCGCGTGGTCCGGGCCATCCAGGAGAGCGCTGCCCGCTTTACCCATACGGACTTTTCAGTGGTGATGTACGAGTCGTACATACATTTGGCCGAGCGCCTGGCTGCCCGGACTCCCGGCACTTTTGCGAAGAAGGCAGCCTTCTTCAACGCCGGCGCCGAGGCGGTGGAAAACGCCGTCAAAATCGCCCGGGCGTACACCGGCCGTCCTGCAGTCATCGCCCTCGAAGGAGCCTTTCACGGCCGCACCAACCTGGCCCTGGCCCTCACTTCCAAGGTGAAACCCTATAAACAGGGCTTCGGCCCCTTTGCCCCCGAGGTCTACCGGGTTCCTGCACCGTACCTCTACCGGCGGCCGGAGGGGATGACTCCAGAGGCGTACATCCAGTTCTGCATCGATGCCCTGGAGCGGGCCTTTGCCACGGCGGTGTCGCCGGATTCCTGCGCGGCTCTCATCCTGGAGCCGGTCCAGGGGGAAGGCGGTTTCGTCCCTCTGCCGCCCGCCTACCTGCAGCGGGTGCAGGATATCGTCCGGCGCCACGGCGTTCTCCTCATCGCTGATGAGATCCAGACCGGCTGCGGCCGAACCGGTACCTTCTTCGCGTCGGAGCAGTTGGGACTGGAACCGGACCTGATCTGCGCGGGCAAGTCGCTGGCGGCAGGCCTGCCCCTCTCTGCAGTGGTGGGGCGGCGCGAGGTGATGGACGCTCCCGGCGACTCCGCCCTCGGGGGCACCTACGTGGGCAACCCGGTGGCCTGCGCAGCGGCCCACGCAGTGCTGGACGTCATCGACGAGGAGCGGCTCCTGGACCGGGCCCGCCATCTGGGTGAGCTCTTCCGGCAGCGGCTCACGGAGTTGGGCGAGCGGCTGGCCGGCGTACCCGGCGCCCGGCTGCAGATCGGAGAGGTGCGGGGCCTCGGCGCTATGGTGGGTGCGGAGTTTGTGGTAAGCCGCACCACGCGGGAGCCGGCCAACCTGAACCCGGTGCTCCAGCGCTGCGCCCAATGCGGCGTCGTGCTGGTCAAGTGCGGCCTCTACGGCAACGTGATTCGGCTCCTGCCGCCGCTGGTGATCACAGACGAGCAGGTGGCGGAGGCCCTGGACGTGCTGGAGACGGCGGCCCTGGCAGAGGCGTGTGCTGCATGACAAGCTGAAATGGCGGCCCGGGCGGGGGCCGTTCCGTAACACAGGCAGGCAGCGCCCCGGAGGGGGCGCTGCCGCAGCTTAGACGAGGTCTTCTTCAGTTTCCCGCGCTGCTTTCACCACGGCCTGGCAGAGTTCGCCGACCGTCTCTACGTCATCCAGGAGCTCGTCATACAGTTCCACGCCGAACTCGTTTTCCAGGGCGTCTACCAGGGTAAGCATGTCTGTATCATACTCCTCCGACAGCGCCGCGATGGTGGTGTTGTAGTTGACGGCGTTGCTGCCTACCTGCTCACGAATCACTTTCAGCGCTTCCTGTTTGGCACTCATCTACCAAAAGGCACCTCCCGGCGCCTATTTTCGCCGGAGAATTCGGGACCTATACATGGACGGCGGCAGCAGGAAACTGTATGATAAGACTCATCATTCAACCGAATGGTCGGCAGGTCCCGCCGGACCACAGAGGGGGGAGTGAAGTGTCCAGCAGCAGACAGGCGGAAATCGTAGCCGCCGCAATCGCACTGTTTCAGGAGAAGGGGTATCATGCCACGTCAATGCAGGATATCGCCAACGCCGTCGGACTGCAGAAGGGCAGCCTGTACCACTACATCACAGGCAAGCAGGACCTGCTGGCGATGATCTACCAGGGCGTCATCAGCCAGTACAACAACCGCCTCTCGGAGATCCGGCAGCTGCCGCTGCCCGCGGGGCAGCGGATTGAGATGGCAATTCGCCAGCACATTCGAATCATCGCCGAGCACTTGGGGATGCTGACCATCTTTCTGCGGGAGAGCTACGCGCTCAGTCCAGGCCAGCGGGCGCTGGTGCAGGCAGAGATCTCCCGGTACAACCAGATGTTCGAGGAACTATATGCAGAAGGCGTGCAGAGCGGCGAAGTCCGGGATCTCGACCCCAAGCTGGTCACCCGCACCGTGCTGGGGGCCTGCAACTGGCTGTACCGCTGGTACCGCCCGGACGGGAAGAGGTCTATCGACGAGCTGGCTGACTTCATGGTGGACGTGCTCCTGAACGGCATCCGAGTGGGCCCTCCTGCCGCGTAAGCAGGCGGAAGCCCCCCATCCCGTCCAAGGGGCGGAGATGGGGGGCTTCGTCCGTGCTAATCCACTTGGGTCTGGCAGACCAGGATGCTGAGCGCCTCCACGGCTGCTTCGGCATCCGGTCCCTCAGCCTGAATGCGGATTGTACTGCCCTTTCGGGCGCCGAGACCCAGTACGCCCAGAATTGACTTCGCCGAGGCGGAGCGGGCGCCGCAGGTTACGGTGATCTTGGATTCGAACTTGGCTGCCGTCTCCACGAAGCGGGCGGCAGGCCTGGCGTGGAGCCCCTGATCCAGCAGCACCACCAGTTCCCTGTCAGCCACCTGCATCAGTTTCGCTCCTATCTGACTTAGAACTTCGGTTCATGAAGTGCCGATTCGGCTGCCTTGAGGACGCTTTCGAGGGTGCCCCCGATCCGGGCCTCGACCCCGGCGGCTACAGCTCCCTCCACCAGGGGGGCACCAGAGAGGCGCACGCGGGCCGAGCGCTCCGGCGGCAGCAGTTCCAGCGCTGTTTCAGCAGCCATGACGCTGCTGCCCAGGTCCATCAGCAGCACGACACCGTCGTCGCTGTAGACCGCCTCCACAGCCTCAACAATGGCGGTGGCATCGGTGCCCAGGCGGCCGTCGGCAGTGCCGCCTACGGGAACCACAGGCACTTCGCCGGCTACCTGCCGGACCAGGTCCGCCAGGCCCTCCGCCAACTGCCGGCTGTGCGAGACCAGGATCAGACTCACCATACTATTGGTCACGCTCCTGCAGGGTCTCTTTCAGGACCTGAATCATCAGCATGGAGGAGGTGGCACCGGGATCCTGGTGACCGATGGACCGGTCGCCCAGGTAGCTGGCCCGTCCCTTAGTGGCCCGAATCGTCTTGGTGTACTCCACGCCGGCTTCCGCAGCGGCAGCCGCGTCAGCCAGCGCTTCGACTGCAGGCTTGCCGGCGCTGATGGCCGCCTCCAGGGCCTCCTTGGCGGGAATCAGGGCATCCAGCATGGTCTTCTCACCCCGCACTGCCTTGCCCCGCTGCTGAATGCCGCCGATGGCCGCATCCAGAAGGCGAGGGAGGTCCTCCAGGCTGGCTTCCTGCCTGCCGGCCAGCAGGCCGCCCATCCGCATGAAGGCTGTGCCATAGAGGGGGCCGGCGGCGCCACCTACTGTGGAAATCAGGGCCATGCCGACCTGCTGGAGCACTTTTCCCATGTCTGGCCCGGGGTTCGACAGCACCCTGTCGTGCACTGCCTGAAACCCCTTGTCCATGTTGTGCCCGTGGTCGCCGTCGCCAATCGCATTGTCCAGTTCAGTCAGGAAGTCACGCTGCTCGTGAATTCGCTGACCGATCTTCTCCAGCAGCCTGAGTAAGCCTTCTTTGTCCATGCGTTTATCGCCCCTGACGAATTGCTGGTGTTTCGGCCGGAGCATCGAGCAGCGCCTTCAGTTCATCGTCCAGGCGCAGCAGGGTGACCGAACAGCCGGCCATCTCCAGCGAGGTCATGTACTCGCCCACGAAGGTCTTGTGGACCTTGACGCCGGCATCCTTCAGGATTTCGCTGACAGTCTTGTTCATGATGAACAGCTCCATGAGCGGGGTGCCGCCCAGGCCGTTGACCATGACGGCCACCTCGTCGCCGGCCTTCAGCTTCAGGTCATCCATCACCTTGTGGGTCAGGTGGGCGGCGATATCCTTGGCCGGGCGCAGCTCTTCCCGGTGGGTGCCGGGCTCGCCGTGAATGCCCATGCCGATCTCCACCTCGTTCTCGCCCAGTTCGAACCCGGGCTTGCCGGCGGCGGGGACGATGCACGGGGTGAGCGCCATGCCCATGGACCGGACGTTGGCGATAACCTTCTCGGCCACAGCCTTGACCTCGGCCAGCGAGCCACCTGCCTCGGCCTTAGCGCCAGCGATCTTGTGGACAAAGACGGTACCGGCAATGCCCCGGCGGCCGGTGGTATAGGTGGAGTTCTCCACGGCCACGTCGTCGTTGACGACCACGGAGGCGATCTCGATGCCTTCAGCCTCGGCCATTTCGCCGGCCATTTCGAAGTTCATCACGTCGCCGGTGTAGTTCTTGATGATCAGCAGAACGCCGGCGCCGCCGTTCGCTGCCTTAATGCCTTCGTAGACCTGATCCGGTGTCGGGGAGGTGAAGACTGCGCCGGCCACGGCGGAGTCCAGCATGCCGTAGCCGACATAGCCGGCGTGGGAGGGTTCATGGCCGCTGCCGCCGCCGCTTACCAGACCGACCTTGCCCTTGGTGGGGCCCCCGGCCCGCGTGATAACAGAAGTACCCGGAACCCGTTTCACGTACTGGGGATACGCAGCGGCGAGACCTTCGAGCATGTCATCGACTACGTTTTCAACCGAGTTGATCAGCTTTTTCACCCTGCATCCTTCCTTTCGTGCTAGGTTCATGGGTCTGTCTATCATTCCCTAGCAAGAGGTGTGCCAAATTGCTGAAATTGGCCCATCCCCTGTGCAGAGCCGGTTTGGCGGCCGGCGGACCCGGGGTGTCTTGATACTTTTTGACACATCTGCCCTGTGGGTTGATAAAAATGGCTACCCCTTGTCCGGCACCAGGCCGTGCCGGCGGGCCTTCAGGGCCACGGTGCGATGGGTTACGCCCAGGGCCTGCGCTGCCTTGTTGAAGGAGCCGTATCGCTCAAGGGCCAGGCGGATAATCTCCCGCTCGTAATCTTCCAGGGGGGCGACGTCGCCGGTGGGGGTGGGGTTGACCAGATTGGTGGGGGCTGCCGGATGGTGGAGGTAGCCGGGCAGGTCTGCCACGGTGATCAGCGGCCCTTCTGCCAGGGTGAGGGCCCGCTCCACCACGTTCTCCAGCTGCCTCACGTTTCCCGGCCAGTCGTAGGCGGTCATCACCTTCAGCGCCTCGGCGGTAATCCCCCGGACTCTGCCGCCGAACTGGTCGGTCAGCTTGTTGATGAAATGCTCCACCAGCTGGGGGATGTCTCCCCGGCGCTCTCGAAGGGGCGGCAGGAAGATGCCGATGACGTTGAGCCGGTAGTAGAGATCTTCCCGGAACTCCCCCCGGGCGACCATGGCCTCGAGGTCGGCGTTGGTGGCGGCAATCACCCGAACGTCGATGGGGATCATCTCTTCGCCGCCCACCCGCTCCACTTCGCGGTTTTGGAGCACCCTGAGGAGCTTGGCCTGCAGGGTGAGGTCCAGGGTGCCGATCTCATCCAGGAATATAGTGCCCCCGTTGGCCAGTTCAAATTTACCGAGGCGGCGGCGGGTGGCACCGGTGAACGCACCTTTTTCGTGGCCGAAGAGTTCCGATTCTACCAGAGTGGGCGGGATGGCGGCGCAGTTGAGGCGCACGAAGGGGCCGCCTGCCCGGGGCGAAGCCTGATGGATCGCTTCGGCCACCAGTTCCTTGCCGGTGCCGCTTTCGCCTCGAATCAGGACGGTGGCGGGGGTGGGGGCCGCCTTGGCTGCGATGGAAAGGGCGTCCCGGAAGGTGCCGCTGCTGCCCACCAGCCGGCTGAAGGAAGGGGCCAGGGGCCGGGCCCGCGCCAGCTCCTGGGCCAGATACTCGGCCCGGGCCTCTTCTTCTTCCACCCGCCGGGCCAGCTCACGCACCACATCGGCGCTGCGTCCCACGGCCACTGCGCTCTGCAGTTCGCCATCCACTCGGATGACGTAGACGTCCATCACGATGCGGGCGCCGCCGGGCGCCACCTCGACCTCGCCCAGCGTGGGCTTGCCGGTGCGCAGCGTGCGGGCGACTGGCCCGTCCTCGCTCCAATGGGGCGGGTCGCCGAAGAGTTTCAAGAAAGCGGGGTTGGTGTAGCGCACTGTGCCGTCGGCATCCACGACGCAGATGCCCTCGCCCACCGCATCCAGCACCAGGTTCAGCTGCTCCTTGAGGGCCTTGACCTCCCGGAGTTCGCCCGCGATTCTCTCCAGGTCCGACGTATCCTGGAGGATGGCAGCTGCCCCTATCACCCGGCGGTCGGACCAGATCGGGGTGCGGCTGGCTACCAGGGTGGCCCCGCCGGCGCCGTGCAGACGGCATACCCCGGTCTGGCCAGTCTTGAGGACCTGGTCGAGGCCGGAGTTGGGGATCACCTGGTCGGCCGGTTGGCCCAAAACGGCTTCGGCGGCGATGCCCAGGTAGCGCTCGGCAGCGGGGTTGACCAGCACGATCTTGCCCTGGTCGTTCACCACCACCAACCCATTGGGGATATGCTCCAGGACGCGGTCCAGGGTAACGGTGGCCTCGTGCAGGATCTCGTCCACCGTGTCCTCCGCTTCTGGCTCAGCGGTTCCCTCCTCCAGGAAGTGGGCCATGCGGGCCAGGGCCCGTTCGGCGGCTGCCTGCACTTCGGGGGGCGGGCTGGCCTCGGGCAGTTCGCAGAGCAGGGTTGCGGTTTGGCCTCTGGGTACTCGCAGGGAGACCAGGGCGAAGAAGTTGTCAGCGGGTACGGTTCGCTCCCCGTGGCGGAACAGGATGCGCAGGCGGGCGTCTGCCGCCGCTTCTACTGCCATCTTGACCAGTTCGGCCGCGGCCCGGGCGTGCAGGCCGTTGGGGTGCCCGATGGTGACGAAGCGCTGCAGGCAAGGCATGGGCCACCACCCCCTTCTAGGTACCTGTTTCCAGCGTAAGAGCGCCTTCGGAGCGCGTCAATCGACCCTCTGGGCCATGCCCCTGAGCCTTGGGTACCAGCCAGGGGGTGGGGCCCTCCGAATTTCCTGTTCCCCTTTCCCCTGAAAGACTGCATAATGACAGGTGGCGGGGAGGTGTCGGAATGATATTGCTCTGGGTCTTGGCGCTATTTCTGGCCTTGCTGCCAGCCGTACTCATGCTTTGGTACATCCGGCACCTGGATAAGTACGAGCCGGAGCCCTGGAGCCTGATGGCGGCTGCATTCTTTGCGGGCTGTCTGTCGGTGATTCCGGCCGCTGTGGTCGAGGGGCTGCTGGGCAGCACCGCGACCTCCGGGTTCTTGGGATCGGTCTACACGGCCTTTTTCGTGGTTGGTCTTACGGAGGAGTTGTGCAAGGGCGCTTTCACCTTTGCGGCGGTGTGGCGCCGGCCCCATTTTAATGAGATCATGGACGGCATCGTCTATTTTGGTGTAGGCCACATGGGCTTTGCCGTACCCGAAAACCTGAAGTATGTGCTGCTGGGTTCCGGCGGCGATCCGGCTGCCAGCTTAATGATTGCCTTTGTGCGCTCCACCACGGCGGTGCCGCTGCACATCGTGGTGGGCATGATTATGGGCTATCACCTGGGGGCGGCCCGGTTCATGCGGGGCGGGTGGAAGCGGCTGGAGCACGTGGGCATGGCCCTTGGGCTGCCAGTGCTTCTGCACGGCGCCTACGATGTGGCAGCGCTGAACCAGAATGTGGGGAGCATCAATACGCTGGGCGATCTGCTGACGGTAGGCTTCAGCAGTGCGCTCATGTACGCCGCTGTGGTGGCGTTGTGGCTCTTCTTGATTCCCCGGGTGCGGCATGCCCAGGCCGCGTCGCCCTGGCGGCCGGGCGCTGCCGAGGCGCTGCCTGCGGCGCCGGTGCCCTGCGCCCACTGCGGGGCGCCCTATCCGGTGGCGGCCAATTTCTGCCCCACCTGCGGGGAACCGATCTCCCGGCGCTCTCAGCTGCGCCAGTCGCCCTTGGCTTAGCAGGTCTGTCATCGACGTGAAAAGGGAGAGGCTGCGTGCCTCTCCCTTTGCGCGTCTTCGCTTCGACAGGGCCAGTCCTGCCGGTGCTGGAAGGCCCAGCCCGAGCCTGCCGCCGGGTGGCCTGCCGGCGGGGCTCGCAGTCCGTGCCGTCCCGGCTGGTCCAAGCGGGCCGCCCTTCCGGTACCAAGCTCGGCCCGGCTCCGGCGCATGCTCCC
>ENA-OWPA01002023-OWPA01002023.1-bioreactor-metagenome-genome-assembly--contig:-NODE-2023-length-11065-cov-3.542319_pt1 | contig 11065 bp, 10 predicted proteins | sample MGYA00238139_ERZ651803 | MGnify/ENA primary metagenome ERZ651803 (study PRJEB26909, sample SAMN07631231) | bioreactor metagenome | isolation source: Switchgrass digestor | place: USA: Dartmouth...
TTAGTGAACTCATCGCCGGTAATCAGTACCCCCACATTTACAGCCCCGCCGTCAAACCATCCTCTGACCAGGTTGGTTAGATTAAACTCAATCGTGCCCAAGCCGCTGGAGACGGGGGCGCTGTATACTGGCGCCGGCGCGTTGAAATTGGGCTGGGTGTTCCAGGTAACGGTATTTTCCGTCCAGGGGGATAACAGCTGATACGCAGTCAACAAATTGCTGAGTCCCTCCGGAATAAGATTACGATATATGGTCAGCCGCAAAAAAGCTTCATTTATCGTGACTCCAGGCGGAATCAAGTCAGAACTCAAGCGGGGACTGGACAAATCGAAAAGCAGCAAGGTACGATAAATATCCCCCGGCCCCTGAAAACGACCCGCATACAGGTAAGGTGAATCTCCAAAGTTTAGGTTCCCGTAAAATTGCGCAACATAGGTGTCACCCAGGGGTTCAAAGAAAATATTGGGCACCTTTGCCATCCCCTTTCCTTTTTTCTACATAATATTGGAGCAGGAGGCAAGTGGTTCCACGTGAAACATTGAACAACTGCTGTCTTACCTAATGAATCCCTAATTTCCCTGCCGCCGTAAAGCCAGGCAGCTTAGTGCACCCAGAACAGCCATGCCCACTAAAAACATCAGCCCGCTGGAATAACTGCCGGTAAATTGAATCAGTAAGCCCATTATGAAGGGAGACAATGCCGAGAACAGGTTAGCCGAACCGCTGAGTACTCCTGAAGCAGCCGCTATCAGTTTCTCCGGGATAATACCTTGCAGTATTGACCAGACTGCCGGGAAAACAAATTCATTTATGCCCACCGCCAGAACGATGCAGATACCTGCACCACTTGCGGAAGGTATGGCCGAAATGCCAAAGGTTGCCAGGGCGACACCTAATAGAGCCACCAATCCCACCATACTCTTCTGCTGTATGCGATCCACCAGCCTGCCGCTGGTAAAGACCCCAATCATGGCCGCTATGTAGGCAATGGTTACATAACCGGTCATGCCTGACATATCAAAGCTGCGAGCTTGTACCAGGTACTGGGGCATCCAGGTGAGCAGACCCCACCAACCGCAGGTAAAAGCCGTGTATATTATGCACAACAGCCAGAACGAGGAGTTCTTCCACACCTGGTTCATTCCTTCGGCTGGCTGGCTGTTATCTTCCGCAGCCGTCAAGCTGGGCTGATTCGCTTTTATATAGGCCACTTCCCCGGCAGATATAAGGGAATTCTCCTCCGGATGGTCAGTAATCCAGGATAACAGGAAAGGTATAGTACAGACCAGCCCTATAACAGCGGGAATAAAGAAACTGTATTCCCATCCGAAGGCAGGAATGATCCACCCAAACAGGGGTATAGCCAGGGCCGGGGCGATAGACCCGCCCATCCCATATATGGCATTGGCTGTGCCCCGCTCCTGAGGCGGGAACCAGTTCCTCACCAGAACGCTTAGATTAGGATATTGGATGCCATGGGTAATACCTAAAAGTATGCGCACAGCAATGATAGCTGCAAAGGAGGCTGCCCATCCGCCTAACATCAATATCAATGAACTGGCTGCCATTCCCAGAATTAACGACCGTCTGGGGCCCAGGCGGCTCATGAGGGGAACCAGCAATATATTGGCAAGGGAATATGCCAGCAAAAATACGGTCATCAGCAGGCCCTGCCGGGCGGGCTGTCCCACCAAATTCACTTGCTCCAGAAATCTGGTGTCCACCAGCAGCATACTTACATTACAGCGCTGTAGGTAGGTAAACATAAAGGTTAGAGCGACAATTGCAATAAAGTGATACCGATAGTTTCCTCTCCCCTGGCCGATCATAACAGCACCTCTATTTAAAAGTCGTTCTTTACATTATAGTCCTCCTGGCTACATAATTCATTAAAAAGTTACAAAAGTCGCAATCGGTCCTCTTTCTGGACTTTTGGCGAAGGGCGCACCAGGATAAAACAGCCCAGCCTTAAGCGCAGCATCATTTCCTGTTAGAACTCACAGGATCTAACTGTCCGAGGGAAGGGAATCACATCCCGGATATTGCTGACCCCGGTTAAATACATGATCATTCTTTCAAAGCCCAGACCGAATCCAGCGTGCTTGACCCCGCCGTACTTGCGCAGTTCCAGATACCACCACAGATCTTCCTGAGACATCTGCAGTTCCTTGATGCGGGCTTCCAAACGCTCCAGTCTTTCTTCGCGCTGGCTGCCGCCAATCAATTCACCTACGCCGGGAACCAGCAAATCCATTGCCGCTACGGTCTTACCGTCATCATTCTGCCGCATATAAAAGGCTTTGATATCCCGCGGGTAATCAGTAACAAAAACCGGCTTGTTAAAAATCTTCTCGGTTAAATAACGTTCATGCTCAGTCTGCAGGTCATTGCCCCACAAGGGCGGGTATTCAAAGGCTTCACCGGACTCCTGCAGCAGCCTGACCGCTTCACTGTAAGTGACCTGAGCAAATTCCTGGCTGACAATGGCCTGGAGCCTCTCCAGCAGTCCCTGGTCAACAAACTGGTTGCAGAACTGCATCTCCTCCGGGGCATGTTCCAGAACATAATTAATAATAATGTTTGACCATGGCTTCGGCCAGGCGCATATCATCCTGCAGATCGGCGAAAGCCATCTCCGGTTCAATCATCCAGAACTCCGCGGCATGGCGGGCTGTGTTGGAATTCTCCGCCCGGAAGGTTGGTCCAAAGGTGTAGACATCTCGAAAAGCCAGGGCAAAAGCCTCGGCTTCCAGTTGGCCGCTTACCGTTAAATTGGCCCGGCGCCCAAAGAAGTCCTGCCCGAAATCCACCTGGCCCTGCTCATCCAGGGGCGGGTGCAGGGGATCCAGGGTAGTAACCCGGAACATTTCTCCTGCCCCTTCCGCATCACTGGCGGTAATAATGGGGGTATGCACATAAACGAAACCCCGTTCCTGAAAAAACTGGTGGACAGCATAGGCGGCCAGGGAGCGGATCCGGAAAACTGCCGCAAACAGATTGGTGCGGGGGCGCAAATGAGCTACTTCCCGGAGGAATTCTCGCGTATGCCGTTTGGGCTGGATAGGGTAATCTTCCGGAGCATCTCCTTGCAGAATTACCTCCCGGGCCTGGATCTCAAAAGGCTGTTTGGCCTGGGGGGTGGCTACCACTACACCCCGCACAGTTATGGCAGATCCCACCCGGAACCGGGCTGCTGCGGCAAAATTGCTGAGGCTCTCCTTTTCATAGACCACCTGTACCGTATTAAAATGAGTGCCATCATTCAGGGCAATAAACCCAAAGGATTTCTGGTCCCGGTTGTTGCGTATCCAGCCGCTGACCTCCACCATTTGGTCCAAGTAACGGCTGGTATCCCTGAATAGCTGCCTGACTACTATCTTCTCCATATATATCCTCCTAGCAAAAATATGGATCATAACACTTTTCGGTTTAGATATCCGGACTCCTGCCTGTTGGTAGTGGTTATTATGCCAATTAAATATGACTGTCACTCATGAGATTAGAAGTCCTCTATAATTAAACTCTGCACCAGCAGCTGAACTCCGCCGTTTTTTGAGCCGGAGCGGACAGATTGTCCCCTTAGTCAACCCCACCGCCAGCATATCCAGATATATTTTCCTGTTTTGCATTATAATAGTGGTATATTAAGGTAAAAGGGTTTGCATCACCCGTAAAAGACTGTTCTGGCAGGCTTGCTTCGCAGGCTGTGCAGATCTACGGTAAGAACTTAAACGCAGGAAAGGATGTTGTTAATGAGCCTGATAAAGATTGATACCAGCAAATGCCAGAGAGATCGCATCTGTGCCCAGGAATGCCCGGGCAAGCTGATAGTCTTTCCCGAAAAGGACAGCTATCCCACGGCTATAGAAAATGCCGGGGAGTTCTGCATCGACTGCGGTCACTGCATAGCTGTCTGCCCTCATGATGCCCTGAGTCTCAAAGACACCGGCCCGGAAGAGCTGGAAGCTGTGAACCATGACCTGCTGCCCAGTCCCGCTCAGGTGCAACATTTTTTAAGGACGCGCCGCTCTATCCGTACTTTTAAAAAACAAGCAGTAAGCCGCCAGCAAATTGAAGAATTAATTGATATCGCCCGTTATGCCCCTACCGGCAGCAACAAGCAGCAGGTTCACTGGCTGGTAATCCAGGACCGGGAGCGGGTTCAGCATTTGGCCGGTCTGGTGGTGGACTGGATGCGCATGCTGCTGCAGCAAAGCCCGGACGAAGAAATGAACCGCCGCTACCACCGTCTGGTGGAAGCCTGGGACCAGGGAATAGACAGGATTCTGCGCGGGGCTCCTCATGTAGTAATTGCCCATTCTCCCTCGGATGTTTTCGGAGCTGCTGCTGACTGTATAATTAGTTTGACCTACCTGGAGCTGGCCGCTTATTCCATGGGGTTGGGAGCCTGCTGGGCCGGTTACCTGAACACCGCGGCCACTTATTACCCTCCCCTCCAAGAAGCCCTGGGACTGCCCGAAGGACATCTGCCTTATGGCGCCCTTATGCTGGGCTATCCGGTGTATAAGTATTATCGCATTCCTCAACGCCAGCCGGCCCGGATTATATGGCGCTAAATAAGAAGCACTTAACCCAGGCATATTATATATGCGACTAAAATATTTAAACCAGGAAAGGAGTTATCTTATGACTCATAGCGACGAACAAAAGAAGACTATTTTGGAGGACGCTCAGGTAATTGCCGTAGTCGGCCTGTCCGACAAACCGGATCGTCCCAGCAACCGCATCGCCAGGTACCTGCAGCAGCAGGGGTATAAAGTAATTCCGGTCAACCCTTCCCTCACGGAAGTCCTGGGAGAAAAATGCTACCCCGATCTTCAATCCATCCCCTTCGATGTGGATGTGGTAGATGTATTCCGGCGCAGTGAAGAAGTATACGATATCGTCAAAGCCGCCCAGGAGAAAAACATACCTGCGGTTTGGACCCAGATAGGAGTCCGCTGTAATGATGCCAGTCAGAAACTGGCCCAGGAGAACAACATGACCTTAATCGAAGACTGCTGCATCATGCAGGAACACCGTCGCCTGCTGAGCAACAGGTAATCCGGAAAATAAAAATCACCTCCTCACTGGCGAAGAGGTGATGAGGGTGTCAAAATAGTACATTAGCTGTTCTGGCGTTGGAGATTGCCATGCCCCTGCGGCTCGCAAGTATCACCTGAAGAACAGGCCACGATGAATGAAAATATCACTGTGGAGGTTAAGAAGAAAATTAGACCGACGAGCGACGTACGATGAACCGTTGCACCACACGGCAAAACTGAGGGCTGCAAAGCGGAGCGAGCAACAGGAGGTTGCGAGCAGCGAGGACTGAGTGCACGGATGCCGAATTCTGAGCGGTCCGCTTCGCACCGAAGTAAGCCGATGTGCTGCAGGTGAGGAGTCCCGGAGCGAGCCGGCTAATACTTCTGCATCGCCTTTTCACAGCAATGACACATAAGATGGCCTGCTGGTCTTTCATCGCCCTAAAGGACTACTGATGCTCCCTTCGGTCGCTGCTGATGCAGCCAGCTTACTCCAGCATCATTTTCTCCAATTCCAGGGGCTGAAGATGCCGGCCGTCTTTGTATGCCCGCATATTGCCCCCGGATATCTCATCGATCAATACAATCTGTTTTTCCGGGCCGACCCGGCCAAACTCAAACTTTATGTCATACAGTTCGATACCCTTTTTCGCCAGTTCATCCTTGATAATGACGGTGATCTTTTGGGTTAAATCCTTCAGGACGGCATACTCTTCATGGGAAAGTATGCCCAGCATGGCCAGAGCATCCTCGGTTATAGGCGGGTCCTGGCGGGCATCATCTTTCAGGGTTACTTCTACGAAGTAATCCAGAGGCTGTCCCTCCTGCACATAATCCCCATAACGGCGCAGGAAGCTGCCTACTGCCCGCAGGCGGCAGATGATCTCCAATCCTTTGCCGAAAAGAGCGGCCGGCTTAACAGTCATGGTGGCCTGCTCAATATCCGCATCTATATAATGAGTAGGAATACCTTTTTGATGCAAGACCTCAAAAAAATACTGGGTTAGCCGCAGACCTGCCCGCCCGGCGCCCTCTATGGTTAATCCTACCGAGTTGGAACCTGGATCAAAGACCCCATTTTCACCGGTGGCATCGTCTTTGAACTTGAGCAGCAAATTGCCGTCTTCCAGTCTGTACACGTCTTTGGTCTTACCAGTATAAACAAGCTCCATAGTTATTCATTCCCTTCCTGATGTACTGCCACGATTATACTATAGATACCGCACTGCATGTCCCTTTAGACGCAAAAATCATACCAATCTCCATGGGTTCTACCTTCTCTTCCCATGGTATTCCAAGTGTTACTAAAGTAGATTGTACAAATATACTAGTCACTAGCCGAATAGGACAGCTTTGTTCACTATTAGTCACTACTTCTGCTGGAAAAAACTACATGCCTGGTCAATGTGTCCCTGGAGCATATCCAAACATACAATAAAGCAACCCACTTAGTAACCAATTAAAGGAGGTTTTATAAATGTCCCGCTGGCATAATAGAGCACCGCACTGGGATGACTGTCCCTCCTGGGACGAAGGCCATCCTTGGGATGGCCACAGACGGCATCACTTTGACGACCACAGAAGACCACCTTGCGAAGAAGGAAAACCGCTTAGCTTAGTATCATCTGATCCTGGCACTGGTGCTGTGGTTCGCTCCGGCCCCATTACCATAACCCTTACCTTTGATGAAAACGTAGTCAATAATGGCGCATGGGCCCATAACCGCAATAAAATAAGAATGTGGGTCGGAACTTTCCGCATTCCTATTCGCGTTACCCACAACGGGAAAAAAGTCTTTGTAACACCCATTAACGGACTGCCGGCTAATTCCAAAATTACTTTAGCCGTAGGGCCGGACTTTATGTCCGCATCCGGGCACACCTTAGGCAAAACTGCAATCATAATCTTTTCTACTGCTAAATTTTCTTCCCCTGCCAGAGTCATCCGCCGCCGGCAGCTTACCTTCGCTGAAGAATAAAATGTGATAGTCAGGTCTTGGAGCAGTTTCCCAGAAAATGTTTCAAGGCCTGACCTCTTTTAATGGATTATACGGTAGACTTTATGCCCGCAGCCATGGTCAGCAGAACCTGGTTGCGGTCTTCCATGCACAGAGCCTGTTCCATGCCCCCTGCATCAATATTCATGTTGACAGCTTCCTTGGTCAGTCTCAAAACCATAGGATTACGGCTGGCTATTTTGCGAGCCATGGCCAGTCCGGTATCGTATAATGCCTCTCTATCCACAATGCGGGAAATCATGCCCAGATCAGCCGCTTCCTGAGCGGAGATAAACTCACCCAAGTACATTATCTCATAGGCCCGGCCTGCTCCAATCAGACGCGGCAGCAGGTAACTGCAGGCCATATCAGCCCCGCCCAGGCCAATGTTAATATAAGCAGCACAAAAACGGGCATCGGTGGAAATGATACGGATATCGGAAGCCAGGACAAAACTGAATCCCAGACCAGCTGCTGCGCCATGTACCAGAGCAATAATGGGCTGTGGTGCCCGGCGCATGGCCAGGTTCAACCGGCCCAGCCGGGCCTGAAACTTGTAAAAATCGGCGGCATTGGCCAGGGAACTGTTTTCCATGGTGTACCTCATATCCAATCCGGCGCAAAAACCCTTTTCCCCGGCTCCCCGCAGGATTATTACCCTGGTATCCATGTCATAGAGGCGGCTGCGCCAAAAATCCTCCAGTTCATCCAGCATTTCGCCGTTCACAGAGTTATAAGCCGCTGGACGGTTAAGGGTAAGCAAACCGATGCCGTCCTCAACTACCTCCCAGATAATCGTACGGTATTCTTCCATTTTTCCCCACTCCTTTAATTCATTTCCCCGCTCATTGATCCTTGTGTGGTGCGGACCTAAACTCCGCTGTTCAACTAAGACCCTCTTTTTATTCCCGTTGCTATCCTGCCGGCAACAGCACGTGGCTTACCCCTTCCTGCCGCTATCCCGCAAAGCCTGGGCCAATTCCTCCATTTCCCGGCGGCCCAGATCATCTCTGCCTGCCATGAGCTCAAGGTGGTGCTGCATTTCATGCAGGACGGTATCTAGAATCTCCTCTTTCCAAACCTCTTCCGGCTCATCTTTCAATAATTCCACAAAGGATCCATAGTAAAACATAATGAAGCAGCCCAGCTGTTCATCTTCTATGTATTCCCCTAATATCCAGAAATCACCTTCCTGCCGGCTCTCCTCCTGCAGGTTGAATCCTCCCGTCAGATTTTGACAGTAGCGGGGAGGAATACGTTCCACTGCTTCCTCCAGCCATTCGGCAAACTGGTCAAATGAAAATATCGCCATGGGCAACTTCCTTTTCCGGTATTTTTATCAGGATTTACCAAATCCGTTAATTACTATTATAGTACCAGCCGGACCATGTGGGCAGGCTGCAGAGCAGCAAAATCGTTATTCCCTGCATCCCGATCTGGGAGTTTTTCATTTACCGAGCCGGCACTACCGGTAACCATGGTTATCATCGCGGCAGGTACTCTCTCCACCAGGCCGAGCGGGGATAATCAGGATCACCAATGATAACCGGCTGTCCTATTCTCGGAGTGGTTACCTGCTGGTTATTTCTGGCCGCCGCACGAGTCGCCCGTTCGATAGGATCGGTCCAGCTGTGGGGAGCCAGGGTAAAGGCGGCCCAGTGAATGGGTAAAAGCACCCGGCCTCTTAAATCCATATGGGCCGCTACGGTTTGCTCCGGCATCATGTGAATCGCGGACCATAGTTCGTTGTACTGCCCGCACTCCATTAAAGTCAGGTCAAAGGGACCGTACTTGTCTCCTATCATCTTAAAATGGGGGCCGTAACCGCCATCCCCGCTGAAGAATATCCTGGCCTCCGGACCGATAATGGCCCAGGAACACCATAGGGTGGAATTGCGGTCGTTCAGGGTTCTCCCGGAAAAGTGGCGGGCTGGGGTACAGCAAAACCGGAGCGGACCGTATTCCACCTCATCCCACCAATCGCACTCCCTGATCTTTTCCCGGGGAATTCCCCACCTCTCCAGGTGACTGCCTACTCCCAGAGGTACGAAGAACTGCCCTACCCGGTTGCTCAGTTTCTTTATGGTCCCGTAATCCAGATGATCGTAATGGTCGTGGGATACCAGCACTGCATCCAGGAAGGGAAGATCCTTGGTATGGATAGGCAGCGTCCGGCTGAATCTATGACTGCCCAGGGGCGGCAATGGCGAAGCTATCCGTCCCAGCATGGGATCCAGCAGCAAAAGTTTACCAGCCATTTGCAGCAATAAAGTGGAATGGCCCAACCAGATAACCTGACTGCGCTGCCCGGTATGCAGGCAGGACTTGTCCAGCCGGTCAACTCTAAGGGGGTGTTTCGGCCGGTAGTGGGGATGCCTTTTAAGACGGCCGCTCAACAAGGCCCCAACTAGATTGCCGCCGCTTTGCTTCCGTGCCGGCTTAAGGTTGACAAACTTTCCCCGGCGGTAATTGGGCGAAGAGTAGGCTCTGGTTCTGCGCAAGTAGGTATTGGCTCCGAAGGCCGGCACACAGCACAGGATAATCATAACTGCTGCTGCCAGCGCCAGGATGACAATTATGCCCTTCAATGAATTAACCCCAATAGGTAAGTACTTTGCCTCTGGCCCCTATTCTACTACTGCCGCCCAAGAGGTACCAGCCTCTAGGAACAAGCCTACCGCCTAAGCTTGGACCTCTGCTGGAGCAATTCCCGGTATTCCTGATCCAGAGCCGCATACTCCGGACTGTCAGGCTTAAGCAGGCTCAATTCGCTTATTACCCGGGATATACGGGTCTCCAGAACCAGTCTCTCCTCATTGCTGGCCGCAGCCGGAGCGGCCTTTTTGCCCGCACCTTTTTTGCTTAGATAATAAGTCAGCTTGCCTTCCACCCTTTTTACCTGCCGTTCCTCAAAAACCAGCATATGGTCACAAACCCGGTCCAATAGATAGCGATCATGGGAAATAAGCAGGATGGTTCCCGGGTACTGGAGCAAGCTCTCCTCCAGGGCTTCCCGGCTGTACACATCCAGGTGGTTGGTAGGTTCATCAAGTACCAGCAGGTCATTCTCACCCCAGATGGCCAGCCCCATGGCTATCTTCATTCTCTCTCCCCGGCTGAGCTGGCTTAAGGCCACCTGGAAGCGATCATAGCTCAGTCCCAAAGCAATCAAAAGCTGCATAACCTGCTTTTGCTGATCCACAGGCCAGTCCCTGATGATCCTCAGGAAGTTCTCCTTTTCATCCCGGGGCAGTTCCTGGCTGACATAGGCCATGCGGGCCGAACTGCTGACAAACAGGTGCCCTTCCGTAAGCTCCTCCTGCCCCATTATGATGCGGAGCAAGGTAGTCTTGCCGCATCCATTGGGACCAAATATGCCTACCTTCTCCCCCCGGTTGATATAGAAAGAGCTGTTGGTGAAAAGGATATTATCCCCAAAGGCTTTGCTGATGCTGTCCGCTTCCAAAACCCGGCGGCTGCCCTGGGAAGCAAAATTAACCGAAAACTTTACCTTAGGATCACCAGCAGGCCGTTCCACCTGTTCCTGGCGCATTTTCTCCAACCGTTTAATCTGGGACTTGATGGCCTGATCCCGCTTCTTGGCTTTCTTGCGATAATATTCCTTGCCGCCCATCCTGCCGCCGCCCTTATCTCTTGACTCCCGGTGAGCTTGATCCGACCAGTTTCTTAACTGCTTGATGGCCTGATCGATCCGGCGCTGCTCCTTGAGCTGGGACTGGTACAGGCGCCATTGACTCTCTCTTTGCTGCTGTTTGGCCTGCCGGAAGGCTGAGTAGTTGCCGGGATAAATCGTAATAGTGCCGTTTTCTATCTCAGCTATCTGGGTAACCGTCTTGTCCAGGAAGAAGCGGTCGTGGGAAATAATCACCACCGCACCGGGATAGCGCTGCACCTCCTGTATCAAGAATTCCACTCCCTGGTAGTCCATGTGATTGGTGGGCTCATCCAGAATAGCCAGGTCCGGCTGGGCAGCCCAAACCGCCGCCAATGCCAGCTTGGTTTT
>ENA-OWPA01002025-OWPA01002025.1-bioreactor-metagenome-genome-assembly--contig:-NODE-2025-length-11053-cov-25.268404_pt1 | contig 11053 bp, 7 predicted proteins | sample MGYA00238139_ERZ651803 | MGnify/ENA primary metagenome ERZ651803 (study PRJEB26909, sample SAMN07631231) | bioreactor metagenome | isolation source: Switchgrass digestor | place: USA: Dartmouth...
TTCGAGTATTACGGCGGTGTTCCGGAAACAGTTCTGACCGACAGAATGAAGACTGTAATAGACGGCAGCGAGGCTGGAAAGCCGATATGGAACAGCAGGTTCGAAGACTTTGCCGCGGACATGGGTTTCATACCGAAGGTATGCCGTGTAAGGAGACCCCAGACAAAAGGGAAAGTTGAACGACTGGTAAGCTATGTGAAGGATAATTTCCTACCGGGAAGGCAGTTTAAGGACCTGGATGATTTAAACCGGCAGGCTCTTGAATGGTGCAGGAAGGTAGACAGCAAAGTCCACGGAACTACTGGAGAAATACCACTTGAAGCCTTAAGGAAAGAATCTCTTCTTCCTCTGCCGGATAAATCTGTCCGGGACAAATACAGATGGGAAACAAGGAAAGTAACGCGGGATGGTTTTGTAAGTTACGACGGTGCTAAGTATGGGGTACCATGGCAGTACAGCGGCAGAGAGGTCAGGGTCAGAGTATGCGGTGATTGCTTTGAAGTCTTCTATGGCGAGATAAGAATAGTATGTCACAAGATAAATTATGCGTCAGGCCGGATAGTATGGTCTAAAGGCCAGTACCAGGGTCTTGCTGAAAGAGGCGGTATGGCATTACCACTTCCCTTTGCCAGAAAAAAAGAGGCAGAGGCGGTCGAAATACGCTCATTAAGTGTGTACGATATACTGGCGGGGGTGATATCCAATGGTTGAACTGGAGCATGCCCGCAACATCCTTTCCGAGCTTGGGCTGGACACGGCTTCCGAGCTGTTGGAAGCAAAGATTGAAGATGCGATACATAAAAACGCTACTTACCTGACGTTCATAAGCGAGCTTCTGGAGGCGGAGATACAGGAAAAGAGGAGGCGAAGCGAAGAGACAAGGATCAAGCTGTCCGGGCTGCCCCACAGAAAAACACTGGAAGAGTTTGACTTCAGCTTTCAGCCCAGCATAGACGTAAAGCAGATCAGGGAACTGTCAACACTTGCTTTTGCAGCAAGGGCTGAAAACGTGATCTTTTTGGGGCCTCCTGGCGTGGGAAAGACACACCTCGCGGTAGGTCTTGCAATGCAGGCTATCAGGTCCGGTATGACAGTATATTTTACAACCCTGGCACATCTCATATCGGATCTTCAGAAAGCAGCCCGCCAGGACAAGCTGGAACGCAGGTGGCATGTATATACCCGACCAAACATATTGATCATTGATGAGGTAGGATATATGCAGCTTGATCGGGCGTCGGCGGAACTTCTCTTCCGTGTGGCATGCGCAAGGTATGAGAACGGCAGTATAATACTCACAAGCAATAAATCCTTCGGAGACTGGGGTGAGCTAATGAACGATACGGTCATAGCAACGGCCATATTGGACAGGCTGTTGCATCATTCGCATATCATAAACATCAGGGGTGACAGTTATAGGTTGAAAGACAGGGTGAAAAGCGGTTTCAGGGTCGTGCCGCCAGCTGATATTCCAGTAAAAGACGATCCGGTATGAAAAACCGACCATCAAAAACCGGCGGTTGAAATCCGGCGATTGGGTCAAATCTTAACCGGCGATTTTAGGTCAAAAATATTCCGGCGTTGACAGTAGTAATAATTCACTAAAGAATATGATATCTGATGGTAGATGTTAAGGTATTTATTTGTAAGATTTACTTCTTATAATATATCTCTATTAGTAATTGATTTAGCCAGATCCTTAAATAGGGCATCCGTCATAAACTCTTCGAAATGATTTCCGTTGTATGTGATATGAAGGACAGGATATCGTCCCTCCCTTTTATAAAGGAACCTGTTAAGTATAAGCCAGTCGATGATCGATCGCAGGACTTCACGGTCTATCCCAGCTAAACTGCCATATGTCACAGATTCATTGAGCTTATATTTCTTAACTTTTTGGCAAGTTGACCCTCTTAGCACATTTAGAAGTACCTCTGTGCCAAAAAAGTGCTTTTTGCTTATCTCGATAACACTTTGCAGGATTGTGCCAACAATATGCATCAAATCAGCAGTTGGCATGTCATTATGGTTGAATTTTATATGTTTTAAAGCATTGTTGCTCATGGCCTCACCACTATAATTTTTATGGGTGAGGTTTATGGTTTTGACACTGTAAACATTATGTATTTCCCTTACACCAGAGGCGACTGGATCTTTTTCTTTAGTAGACTGGCTTTCTGTTGGTTTTTCTGCCTTATAACTTTTAGAATTTTGCCGGGAAAGTTTATCAGGAGTATTCTCGTTATCATCCTTAAGTCCATACATTGAGTAATATGTCTGTTTCGTTATCGTATTATTACAACCTTTTCCATCCTGTTTATAGTTAGTACAGCCGAGAAACGGAATACTGCTCTTATCGCTTTTCTTGATTATGAGGTAACCATCGATACATTTTTCACACTTCTGTATTGACATTTTTCTTCCCGTAAGATCATTAGTCAGGAAACCGCAAATCTCAGGTTCATTTGTGCATATATAAAGCCTCAGACCGTAAGCGTTCTTGTATCTGTACTGAAGAGGATAGCCACAGATCGGGCAGTTCTTACTGAAGAATGGTTGCCTGAAATTTTCTTCCCATTTACCACGAAGTACTACATTTTGATAATCATGCTTTATCTCAAGCAGGAATTCTGAGGGATTTTGCTCTGGCGCAATGAAATAAACTCTATTCTTTGTGCGCGTAATCGCAACATAGAATAACCATCGTTCTTCTGCAAATTCAATTGACTTGTCATCTTTGATCACAAATTTGAGGACAGGATCGTCCTGTATTTTTGCCGGGAAGCCATATGTATAATTACGACCGTTTATAACAATAACATTGTCATAACCCAGACCTTTTGAGGAATGGGCTGTCATAAATGTGATGTCGAGATGCGGATATTTTACTGATCGAACTTTACCTTCACGATTTATATACTCAAACAGCCCGCTTCTTTCGAGACTATACCCGTCAAAACCAAACCTCCCGAGAAGCAGTATTTTTGAACTACGCCCTTCTCTTTCTATCCTGTCGTAGGCCATGATTTGCTCAAGCGCAGCTTCGACTGTATGTGCTATGGCATAATTCACACCACTTTTGTTATCCATGCCTTCCCGTTTCAATGTCGGGTCGTATGTATATATGATTACGGGGTCACTGATATGTTTTGGCGATATAAGAGTTTTTTTGATTTGTGAGGTATTCTTTTGTATGAAACCGCCAGCGATGTTAATGATCTCCTGAGCATTCCTGTAAGTTTTTTCTATTTTAAGGAGTTTGCCATAACCCATTTTGCTGATGAACTCAGTAAACAGTGTAATATCGGATCCGCTGAATGCATAGATCGATTGCCAATCATCTCCGACTGCAATGATTTTTGCATCAGTGACGGTCGAGAGTTCTTTTGTGAGATCGAATCTTTGCCTTGATATATCCTGGTACTCATCTACGATGATATATTTAAAGTCCAGTTTCTGTTTCATTTCTTTGACTTTTTTCAGTATCTGTACAGATTCATTTATCATATCCTGAAAATCAACCGCATTGTTTTCTGCAAGATATTTTTGGTATTGCAGGTAGCATTCCTGGCAAATGTCCAGAAACAGTTTTGTACGGACATTCTTCGTTGAGTTTGACATTCGTGAGAAGTCACTTAATGTGTATGCATTTGTTTTAAAGTTTGTAATAAATCTGCATACCAGATCAACTAGCTTGCGAATATACCTTGATTCCTCGTGCGTAACCAGTTTTTCGATGATTTCCTGGCTGGATCTGGGATGGAGCACAAATCCGTACGCTTCCAACTGTTCCTTCAGATGCTCGGTGATTGGACGTCCATCATTATAGCTTGAAAAGGTATATATCAATGTTGTGCCGTGCTGTTTATGGATTTCAATCTTATGTCTGATCGATTTCTTGTATTCTTCGATTTCATCCGGGCTAAAACGGCTATTCTTACCCGATTCTGATATCCCAAAATGCTCGATATAAGCGATTCGTCCATCTTGTCTGATAATGAAATCAGGTGTGTACGGTTTTCTTGAAAACTGTATATTATATGGGTAAAGTGGTTCATACTGATAATCGATATCGTTCAAATACAGGAAGTTAGCGATTTCAACTTCCTGTCTTGACCGCAAGACTTCATTGGCGATAGTAACATGCTTTTTGCTGCGTGTGTCGCATATTTCCTGGATGAACTCATTCAGGTCACTTTTCAGAGTCGAGTAATTAGCTTTGGCTACGGATTCAAAAAAAGCATTCAAATCATCACCTTCGTATGGTGCATCGAAATATGATCCGAAAAATAAGATAAGATTATTAACCATACGGGCATTCCTGAGAAGTGAGCCTTTGAAGTAATCCATGATCACGCAGTACATTTTGCCTGAATCTACTATGTTCAACCTTTGGTCGTTTTGCTTGCGTATGATTGCGTTGCCTGCCGAATGGAATGTCGTGATAGGGCATGGGATAGAAAGCGATTTGTTGATCCTGTCACGCAGCTCATCAACAGCCTTGTTCGTGAATGAAATCACCAATATCTGTTTTGGATCGACATGCTTTTTATCCACCAGATATTTCACTTTTGCTGCTATAGTAGTAGTTTTACCTGCGCCTGCCCCGGCAATGACCAGGCAGTAATCCTCATCTGTAAGGACGACTTTCCGCTGGTCTTCATCCAGTTTGATACTGGGATCGATTTCACTAAGCATATTGTCGAGAAAATCCTTCTCGCTTAACATAGCCTTTTCAATGAATTTCGTGTTATGCTCATCCACAATAAATTCTATATTATCAAAAGTTTTAAGAGCTTTAAGGATTACATGCATATCGACTTGATTTTTTCTGCAGTAATCTTCTAACAGGCTACTTTTCCTGATTATATGGAATTGCCTGTAGGTTTCAGAGAAATTCTCGATGATATTTATATAGTCTCTTTTTGCGATATAAACATTTTTTGACAACAAGATATCAATGGCATTTTTAAAAGCATACAGTTTTTTTATCTCAGAGGGTATGTCTGCTAAGGCTTTACTTTTTTGCTTTTTAGTTTTTTGTAAAAAATTATTAAGAAACCTCATATTATCTTCTTATCCTGATCTTATTACTTAATTCTGCTATGACAATATTTTATGATAACATCTAAAATATGTAAACATACCTCGATAAGAGAGCTATTGAAGATTTCCTGTTTGCCTGATATTCATGCAGAAACAAGAAGATTCAGATTCCAAGAGGTAAAATGTAAACACTAGTTTTGCAATGATAAAACTTAAATCCTGAACTTAAGAAAAATTTCCCGAAATTATTGAAAGGGAAAAAACAGAAGTATATAATGGGAAACAGGAGGTATCAAAATTTACCCAGGAGGAATTACTGTGGCTAAGCAAATTCACGTCAGACTGGATGACAAAATATACGAATCTCTTGCAGAGTATTCAGCCGTTTCAAACAAACCTGTTCAGGACTGTGTGATCGAGGCACTGGCACATATGCTGGATGACAGATATAAGGAACGAAACGTAAAAAAAGGGAGGTTCACTTTCATTGACCTTTTTGCAGGTATCGGGGGTATGAGACTGGCGTTTGAAGCATGCGGCGGACAATGTGTATTTTCAAGCGAATGGGACAGATATTGTCAAAAGACTTATTATGCGAACTTCGGTGTAATGCCGCACGGTGATATAACTAAAATTCCTGAAAATAATATTCCTGACCATGATATACTTGTAGCAGGTTTTCCCTGCCAGCCATTTTCTATAGCAGGTGTATCCAAAAAAAACAGCCTTGGACGGGAAACCGGGTTTATGGACAAAACCCAGGGTACTTTATTCTTTGATATAGTACGTATTCTTAACGAGAAACGTCCACGTGCTTTTTTGCTGGAAAATGTAAAGAACCTTAAAAGTCATGATAAAGGAAATACGTGGAAGGTCATCACAGAATCGCTCGACGAACTGGACTATAAAGTTTTTGCCGAAGTGCTTGATGGCCAGCTATATGTCCCCCAACACAGAGAAAGAGTTTTTATAGTAGGATTTGATCGGAAACGTTATGGCAGGAATATTGATTTCAAATTTGATTTAAAACCTCCGAAAAAAAGACCGGTTCTTAAGGATATTCTTGATCAGAATGTGGATGATAAGTATACACTGTCTGATCATCTTTGGGAGTACCTGCAAAATTATGCAGACAAACATCGGGCAAAAGGGAACGGATTCGGGTTCGGTCTGGCTGATTTAGATGGAATTTCTCGAACTCTCAGTGCCCGATATTATAAAGACGGATCTGAAATTCTGATTCCGCAGGAAGGGAAAAATCCAAGAAGATTGACACCGCGCGAATGTGCGCGACTGCAGGGATTTGATGACAGCTTTGTTATTCCGGTTTCTGATACACAGGCATACAGGCAGTTTGGGAACTCTGTTGTTGTTCCTCTTGTAACTGCTGTTGCAGAGTTGATTGTTAATAAAGTAGAAGCCCTTAAGGAATATGAAGTCAGGAGTGAGAGTGTTGGCTAATACATTGATTACAGAAAGTGCCATTCAGGCTGTAAGTAAAGGGAAACTTGCATACTGTAAATTTCTCTCATCCAATGATACGGGGGATACCGGTGCACATCAGGCGGGTATCTATATAGCTAAGAATGCCGTATCCATTCTGTTTGATGAACCTGGCCAGCGCGGTGAGAATAAGGACAGATATGTAAAGATTCGCTGGCAGGATGACTTTGAGACGGAAAGCCGTTTTATATATTATGGCACCGGAACACGCAATGAATATAGAATTACCCGCTTTGGGAAAGGATTTCCATTTCTCAGATCTGAGAATACAGGAGATCTGTTTATTCTGGTTCAAATGGATTATGATTATTATCATGCATACATACTGCAAACTGATGATGATATCAATGAATTTTTGAATGCATTTGGCATGAGCCCGGCCGACACCGGCAAAATAATACAGAAAGAAGAAATGGCTCCTCAAACACAGGTTGATATTGCTATTATGCAGTTTATCCGCGAATTGGATGTCGATTTCCCATCTTCCGCCGAAATGTCGGAGATGGCTCGTAAAATCCATTATCAGGTATATGATCATGAAGAAAATATTATCATGGATCCGGACGGGGAAATTGTTTCCTGGACTGAACTGGAATATAAACTGTTTCGCAGATTGGAACTTGAGCGTTACGGAGATGCGATAGCTAAAGGATTTTCATCTGTAGAGCAGTTTATTGATCTGGCTAATGTTGTTATAAACCGACGAAAAAGTCGTGCCGGTAAATCACTTGAAAATCATTTATCTGCGATTTTTGACGGAAACGGGCTTTCCTATGAAGCACAACCGATAACAGAAGGCAGGAAGCGGCCGGACTTTCTGTTCCCGGGTGGTGATTCATATCATGATCCGTTCTGGCCGACCGATAAACTTGTTTTTCTCGGTGCAAAAACTACCTGTAAGGACCGCTGGCGACAGATTCTGAATGAGGCAGACAGAATCAGGGTCAAATATCTTTTTACATTGCAGCAGGGCATATCTGCTCAGCAGCTTGACGAAATGGCAACAGAAAATGTTGTCCTTGTGGTTCCGAAAGTATATCTTGACTCTTATCCGAAAGAGAAACAGAATAGTATATGGACACTGAGAAAATTTATTGGTTATGTTAAGGAGAAAACTGGTGGATAAGAGTGGATATCAAATCTACGGAAGAGCGCAGTAAAAATATGTCTAAAATTAAAAATGCAAAAACGAAGCCAGAGATGTATATACGGTCATTGCTTTACAGACATGGCCTTCGTTTTCGTGTAAACTACTCTAAACTTCCTGGAAAGCCTGATCTATATTTTATCAAACAGAAAATGGCAGTATTCGTACATGGGTGTTACTGGCATCGTCACCTTGGATGTAAATATGCCTATACTCCCAAATCAAATCTGGATTTCTGGCTTCCAAAACTTGAGAATAATCGAAAGCACGATGAGATAATAGTTCAGCAGCTAAATGAACTGGGAATTAGAGTCCTGATAATTTGGGAGTGTACTGTCAAGTCAATGATGAAGGATGAGAGAGTAAAATCAAGCGTGCTGAAAAAAATACTGGATTTTTTGAATGAAGGAAATATTACAATAATGAATATTTAATAAGGAAAATATATAGTGTAATACATTTAGTCACGAAACCAAATTGAACTTATTGAAATTAAACAAATTCTACAATTTTTATATATTTAGTGTATAAAACCTAATAAGCCTAATATAGCTAGAATACAAAAATATCCACGATGAAGCCAATCTAAAAAATGTTTTATTGATAATGTCTTCTTTAGTCTATTGCCTGTAAGTCGAATTATAAAAGCTTTTGTTCTATTTCAATCCATAGTTAATGCAGCAAATCGACAAACACCCTACCATTGTATTATAATAAAGGCAAATATTAGATATAAATGAAAATGTTAAGAGTTATAACTTGATATATAATTCATATTTAGTAAAGGGATGTGAAATTACTTGAGCGATACTGAAAAAGTTAAGGTTGGATATTGGTCTATTGCAGCCCAAAAACATATAAAGAAATATGAAATCGATAGTCCTAACAGGGATGAATTTGACACTATAAGTTTTGCAGGGAGAGTAGGAAGATTTCTTGCAATTTTAAGAGGAAATGATGAAATTAGGAACATTGATAAAATAGAAAAAATGGCTGGGTCAGTAGGAATATTCAGGCATGAGCTACACAATATAATTTTACCGGAGATTGAGAAGTTTACTGACGGACAAGTTGAATTAATTACTGATTCAACTGGTGACGTTATTGGTTTGAAAGAGTATATTTTAGGAAAAACCAGAGTTCTAGAGATTGCAGGAGAAGTCTTTGAAAGATATAATCCGAAAGATACTGAAAGAATAGCAATTGAAACAATGGACATAACTAGAAAAATACCTCTATTAGAATCAGAATTATATGATAAATTAATGGACCTGGGATTTAAAGAGAATAGAATTAGTTTATCATGTTCATTGCAATCTCAATTTAGGTTAATTCAAAAACTAACTCGAGGGAAAGAACCAATTTTCAGTAATGAATACGTTTGGGGTGAGAACCATGAAAAGATTGCTTATGCAATAGCCTCACTTAGTTTTGATAATAAAGTAACATTAAAGGAAGCTATTGATATTATTCATCAAAATCAAGGCTTGCCTTTGGATTATTTTGGGTATGTTGATAAGAATCTATTAACACTGGCACAGCAGATAGGAATGATTAATCCTACAAATATTGCAACCAACAGAGGTATTACTAAATCATTCGCTTTTAGCTCAGACCTTGTTAAAAAGAGCTTATATGATGATGACATAGTTGATGATGTTAAGCTGTTTATTGCAGCAATTAGATTTGGACAGAATTATACTCAACATTCTACTCTGACAAGATACGAGGATTTTATCCGCACACTAATTAACGAAGGAAGAACTAGAAGACCTCACTCAGCTAATGCAACGGATTATGTATTACTTGAGAGAAAAGGTATAATAAGAGTAGAACCATCAAAGATGTATCCTGACAGATATTATATGGTATTACTAAGAGAAGATGTAGCTCAGGAAGCTCTTAGAGTAATGAGTAGTTCAGCGTATAACATAAATGAATATGATGACACCGATGCTGTTAATAGTATATTGAGTCAAACTGCTTTTGAGTCACCTGAGGAGTATAGAATAAAAATTGCTGAACCCACCGAGGATATAAAAGAAGCTATGGATCATCTGATAAGAACACTAAGAGATGAATCTCTAGGGGGATAAATATGGATAATTCAAATATTAAAGAGAATAACTCAAAAAATTATAAAAATAATTTATCAAAAGGTGAAAGTCTTGAATATAGAATAAAAAGGTTACTATTTCATATGGGATATTATGCTCAGAATAATGTAGTCCTCAAGACTTCTTCTGAACGTGATGCAGAACGTATAACTGATATTGATGTGTATGGAATATATATCCATAAGGATTTCCGGAAGAAAACAGTATGTGTTGACTGCAAATCAGGCGGAGCAAGGCCTCTTGAAAGAATACTCTGGCTTAGGGGTCTAAAAGATTTGTATAATATAGATGATATTCTTTTTGTTAAAAGTAATGTGAAGAAAAGCATAAAAGAGTTTGCTAGGAAAAATGGAATACAAATTTTAGAAATACAAACTATTGACAGGCTGGAAAAAAGTTTTGTACCAAATGTATCAACGTGGAAAGGTTCCTTTAACTATGCTATCGATAATGGGAAATTAAATGAGCTTGCAAAATTTAATATACCATGTAATGATGAATATAAGCGAGTAAAGGAGTTTATATCATATGGATATTGGGCACTTGATAATTATAGTCGATTGAAAAAAACAATAACAGCTCTTAAAGTTTTTGCAAATATATCACTGGAATCTCTAAAAGAGAATGAGGACACTTTAGTCAGGTGGGCAATATATAAACTTATTGTTTTATTTGCTTTATCTGTAATAGACATTTGTAGAGAACTTTACTATTACTCTGATACAGAGATTGAAGAGATAATAAGAAATAAACTTGTTTCTGGAAACATTCCGATAAGTAAAAGAAGAGAAATTCTTTCGGGAAGTTATAAACTCGCTTTTCAAATCATAAAAGCTGAAAACCCTAATATTACGTTACAGCAAAACAAATTAGAGCTATCTTATTTTGAGCAGCCACCATCATACTTTGACGCACTGATAGACTTGGTATTTAGAATGATAAATAATCCAATGAAATATAATGAATTAGTTCGTTTCATGGATTATTCCTTATTTGAATATGACATGAATAGTTTGCCATATAATATGTCTGAATTATCGCAGATATTTGATGATATTGACGGTAAAATAACAGCAGAAAAATTAATAATTCATTTTGTTTGTCAGGAGACAAAGATTAACAAAAATATTTTTGAATTATTCAGATAAAAGGGAATAGATGGGAATATAATGATACCAAAAATTAAGACAGACAAAACAGCCCAAATAAGTTAGAATGGAACTATGGAAAAGAGAAAACA
>ENA-OWPA01002026-OWPA01002026.1-bioreactor-metagenome-genome-assembly--contig:-NODE-2026-length-11052-cov-7.686378_pt1 | contig 11052 bp, 9 predicted proteins | sample MGYA00238139_ERZ651803 | MGnify/ENA primary metagenome ERZ651803 (study PRJEB26909, sample SAMN07631231) | bioreactor metagenome | isolation source: Switchgrass digestor | place: USA: Dartmouth...
GTGTGCCCCAGGAAGTGCCCGCTTGGACCTTAAATAAAGTTTGTGGTTCAGGACTAAAATCCGTTATTTGCGGGGCTCAGGCTATCCTTTCCGGAGATGCGGAGATAATCGTTGCCGGGGGGATGGAGTCCATGTCGAATTCGGCTTATGCTCTGCCAAAAGCCCGGAAAGGCTATCGCATGGGCAATGATACCTTTGTGGACACCATGATTGTGGATGGTTTAACGGATGCTTTTCATAATATTCACATGGGTATCACCGCAGAAAATATTGCAGAGAAGTATAATATCACCAGAGAAATGCAAGATGCGCTTGCTTTACGGAGCCAAAATCGCGCGGAAGCAGCGATTAAAGCCGGCGCTTTTGAGGAGGAAATCGTACCTATCGAAATTCCCCAAAAGAAAGGGGAGCCACTCGTTTTTGCTCAGGATGAGTTTCCCCGTTTCGGTACCACAGGCGAAAATCTGGCCAAACTGAAGCCTGCCTTTAAAAAGGACGGTACGGTAACCGCCGGTAATGCCTCAGGTATTAACGATGGAGCTGCAGCTGTAGTTCTCATGAGCAAAGAGAAGGCAGATGAGTTGAATTTGCCCGTATTGACCAAGATTGTCTCTTGGGCCTCTGCCGGTGTGGATCCCTTGATTATGGGAACCGGTCCAATTCCTGCTACCCGGAAAGCCTTGGCTACAGCGGGCTTAACCATCGAGGACATTGATTTAGTGGAGGCCAATGAAGCTTTTGCTGCCCAAGCGGCTGTTGTGATGCAGGAACTGGGAATGGCAGAAGAAAAAACCAATGTCAATGGGGGAGCTATTGCTTTAGGACATCCAATCGGTGCTTCAGGTACCCGCATTCTAGTTACTCTGGTCCATGAGCTGAAGCGCAAGAACGGTCAACGTGGGCTTGCTACTTTATGTATTGGCGGCGGACAAGGAATCAGTTTAATTGTGGAGAGATAGGGGGAAGAAAGTATGGGATATTCCAATATCCTGGTGGAAGAACAGGGTCTGATTTCTATCATCACTATCAACCGCCCCAAGGCCTTAAATGCTCTCAATACGGCTACCTTGCAAGAGCTTAGCCAAGTCTTCCAGGCTTTGGCCACTACCTCGACAATCAGGGTGGTTATTCTTACCGGCAGTGGGGAAAAGGCTTTTGTGGCCGGAGCAGATATTACGGAAATGAATGAAAAAAATGTCTGGGAAGCTCGCTTCTTTAGTCAGTTGGGGCAGAAGCTCATGACCCAGATTGAGGAATTACCCCAACCGGTTATTGCCGCAGTCAACGGGTTTGCCTTAGGCGGGGGTATGGAGTTAGCCATGGCTTGCACCATCCGCTTAGCCAGTGAAAATGCCCGTTTCGGTCAACCAGAGGTGAATCTGGGGATACTGGCCGGTTTTGGCGGTACCCAAAGGCTTCCCCGCCTTGTAGGAATTGGTCGAGCCAGTGAAATACTTATGACGGCAGATTATTTTGATGCTCAGGAGGCTATGCGCCTGGGCCTGGTAAACAGAGTCTACCCCCAAGAACGTCTTATGGAAGAAGCGTTGGCCATGGCGAGAAAAATTGCTTCGAAAGCGCCTATCGCCGTCCAACTAACCAAAAGTGCAATCTATAAGGGCGCCAATATGGAATTGGTGAGCGGGCAGGCCTATGAAGCTGAGGTATTTGCCCAGACTTTCAGCACAGAGGATCGGAAAAGGGGTTTTGAAGCTTTCTTGTCCAAGACCCAAACTGAGTTTCAAGGTTGTTAAAAGGAAAATACTCGACTTATCTAGAAATAATAGCCCAGGATTAAGCCTGGGCTATTAATTGTAGGGGGGATCTTCATGTTTTCCAAAGCAGAGTATGAGCGTCGGGTCAAGGGCTTGCAAAAGGTTCTTCGCGAGCAAAACATAGATGGAGCGCTTTTAGTTCAAAAAGCGGATGTTCTCTATTTTACCGGATCGGCCCAAGATATCCACCTTTATCTGCCCCAGGAGGGGACGCCTTTGGTTTTGGTTTATCGCAACCTGGAGCGGGCAGCCAAGGAATCTCCCTGGGAGGTTAGGCCTTTGCCGAAAATCTCCAAGCTGCCGGAGATTATCAGTGAGGGGTATCCGGTACCGCAAAGTATGGGAATGGAATTTGATGTCCTGCCTGTGGCCAATTATTTTAAGTATCAAAAGCTTTTTCCTGAGACGAAGTTAGTGGATATTTCTTATCCCTTGCGTCTTCTCCGGGCTGTGAAATCGGCAGAAGAGATCAGGCAAATTGAGGCCAACGGGCAAATCTATGCGGAAATACTGGCTTATGCTGCTTCCATTCTTCGTCCCGGCATGACGGAAATTGAATTGGAAGCTATGATTGAAGCTAAAGCGCGAATGCTGGGCCATGAAGCTATGGTCCGGACCCGAGGCTTAAACTTTGAATTCAATTTTGGCGGAGTTTTCGCCGGTCCTCAAGGTGCTGCGCCGGGTTGTTTTAATGGGCCGGTTACAGGTTTAGGGGTTTCTGCCGCAGTTCCCCTTGGTTCTTCCAATACACCAATAGAGCCAGGAGATCCGATCATGCTGGATTTAACCATCGCTCAAAATGGCTATGTGGTGGATACTACCCGGATGCTGGTCAGCGGGAGTTTAGCGCCTAAGCTGGAGGAAGCTTACAAGCTTTGCCTGGAGATTCAGGAAAGAACTCGCCAAGCTTTGGTTCCCGGGCGCAAAGCGGGAGAAGTATATGATGGAATTTTAGACTGGGTCGCCAGGGAAACTCCTTATCCGGAGTATTTTATGGGGGTTGGTAGTGAGCGAGTAGGCTTCATCGGCCATGGGGTAGGGTTAGAATTAAATGAGCTTCCCACCCTCAGCAAAGGTGCTCAGGAAGTCTTGGCTCCTGGAATGACAATTGCTGTGGAACCCAAATTTGTTTTCCCAGGGGAAGGGGCTATAGGTATCGAAGATACCTTTGTCATTGAAGGAGACAAGGGGGCACGTTCTCTTTGCCCGGCACCCAAAACGATTACGAGAGTCTAAGCATTACGGTATTTGACTTATTGCCAGAATTTTGGGGGAAGGATATACTCAGGTTAGAGATATTACAGGAAGGGTGATTTTCCTGGTTTCGAAGCTAAAGACCTGGTTTGGTCCGCGAATTCTCAAAACCGGTTTAGGTGTTACTGTCGCCTTGTTGATTTGCGAGGCTTTGCAGGTGGAACCCGCCTCCTTTGCGGCTATTACCGTAGTCATTAATATGCAGCCTTCGGTGAGCAAGGCTTTATACAACGCTTGGGAGCAAATTACCATCAATGTGCTGGCTGTTGCTTTGTCCATGCTTATTGGTCTTACTCTGGGCAGCAATCCCTGGCTCATCGGTTTGGCGGTTATTTTGTTTATTGCTCTGGTAAACCGTATCGGCTGGCAGGGTGTAAATCTGGGTATTGTATCGATTATCTTTATTCTGGCGGCTCCCCCTGATCAATTTTTTGATCATGCGCTTTCCCGTGCCTTATGCATTTTTATTGGTTTGGGTGTGGCCTTAACCATTAATCGTTTTCTTGCTCCGCCCAGGTATAAAAAAATCTTTAAAGACAGTTTGTACTCCCTGTTTTATGATTCCTCAGACTATTTTCTTAACAGTATAGATCATTATGTGGGCGCCACGGATCTGAAGGAATATGAAAAGGTAAAACCGGTGGAACTGGAAAAACGCCTCAAGCATGTTACAAACTTATATGAACACGCCCGGGAAGAGTTTAGTTCTCAAGATAAAATGCAACTCATGGAAAGGCTCCTGGAGCTCTGTCGCGGCTTTATCGAACGAGGGGAAAATATTGAGGAAATGACCCGCCAAAGGGTGAAGCGTCGTCATTCCCCTGATGCACCTTTTCATGGTGTAGGGATAAGACCGGAATTTCAAGGGCTTCTGGATTATATAATTGTGGGTGAAAACATATTAACCACTGAACGGGATGGTTTATTTCAAAGCCTGACAGCTTCTCCGTCTTTCTCATCTTTTTCTTTGCCAACCTTGGATGACGCTTATTGGAACGAATTTGACCAAAGGATGGATCTTTGGCAAAAGAATTTTAGCGGTGTTTATTTTCTGCGGGCCACAATGGAAGTAGCTGTAGTAGCCACGGAAATGCGCTGGGCTTCCAAACGCATGCGGAGTTGTTATGAACTGAGTACGAAAAGATTGGTTCTGAATGAGATTGAGGAAGATAAGGAAAATGCCCAAGTAACATGAGTTCAAAAGTCTTTGTTCCAAGAATACAAGACTATCTCAAGGAATTAATAACATCTTTAGCTCATAGAGAAGAAAAAGATTCCATATAAAGAGACAAGGTATACCCAGCTTAAAAGAAAGATGCTTGGTTTTATGCCGAAAAACTTTCATACCTATGAGAACGCCTAAAGCTCCTCCTAAGAAGGCCATGATAAAAAACCATTTTTCCGGAATGCGAAAGCGATTTTTGCTCGCGAGATATTTATCCCGTCCCATAAGCAAAAAAGCGATACTGTTGATAAGTAAAAAGATAACCATGAAGAGTAGGAGAGGTTTGTTAATAGCCAATGGTTTTGCTCCTTTAAAATGTTTTATTGTATTTTTATAAATACATTTTGTTAGTATTATAACAATTTGCTTATTATAAACCTACATGAAAATACCAAGGTTTTATTTTCTTTCTTGGGGAAACCTAAAAAAAACTCTACCTAAGCGTTTTTTCAATACTTAAGGAGGAGAGAATATGTCCAAACCCAAAGAAAGGAAAAAACCTGTAGAAGTAATACGCAAGAAAAACTTAAATCCTGGCGATAAAATACCACCTTTTGATGCCCACGATAATGATAAGATCGGTCAAGGATATTCAAAGGAAAGGACTTAAAAATCAGATTCCTTGACAATTAAATTATTTCGGCTCTCTGTCAAATGTTGGGGTTAAGCCCGAAAACAGAGAGTAAATAAACCAAGCACTTGTTGAAGGTGTCTTCATTCTTGAAGACATCTTCCTTATTTATCAAACTTGCCCAAATACTCAGTTTGCACGGTTCAGTAGCTAAGAACAAAAAATACTCGCTAACATGCCAAAACCTCTGGGCTTTTCAGTATGTGAACCATTGGCATGTCTTAACGCTGCGTTTTTTTGTTCTTTAAACGCTACTTACCCTTGACGCTCACTTCCGTATTTGGGCAAGTCTTATGCTGAAGAAAACTCAAATTGTGTTAGTTTAAGCTAAGACATCATGTAAAGGATCCGAGATCTGAACCTATCGAAATTTCTAAGCCCAAAGGCATTGCGTTTAAGAACCTTAATCTTATTATTAACTCCCTCTGTGTAGGAGTTAGTATAAGGGACTTTAAAAGAATTAAGAATACTGTCATGCCAACGGCTAATTGTTTCAAAACAATAATTGAACTCAGGTAAATTACTTACTGAAACATATAAATACCACTCTTTAAGCTTTCTCTTGGCTTCATCAAAATTTGAAGCATCAACAAACTCTAAAAATTTCTCTTTTAAAAGATAGGCCTCTTTAAGTCGAGGAGAAAGACTAAGCATTACTTCAACGGCTTGCTTACTTTCTTCATTTAATCTAAAAAACCTTGCCCAGAGTAACTTTTTGCTTCTTTTGAAGTAACGTCTACGCTCTTTGGAAAACTTGCGTTGCTCGTCACGACGTACCTTGTCAAAGGCCCACAATACCTGACGAATATAATGAAAACGATCAATAACGACAATAGCATTTTTAAAATAAGTTTTGGCCATATCTGCATAGGGCTTCCACATATCTATAACAATTACTTTAACTTTGGCCCGTTCTTCTCTGGGAAAAGAAAAAAAGTATGAAGAAAGATGATGAGCCTCTCGTCCAGGAAGGATATCTAAAACCTTGCGGTTTTTAGGGTCAGTAAGAATACATTGGTATTTGCCTGTTTCAGCGTTACCCTTAAACTCGTCAATAGCTAAAACTTCCGGGAGTTTAGGTTTGCCAGGTGAAATAAAGTTAAAAATACGGGAAACTGTATAAATAGAAACGTTGCATTTAGCAGCAACACTTGACCTGGAAGCGGTGCTTTTAAGTTCTTTCAATATATAGGAAACCAGGCTTGAAGTCATACGGTGATATTTAGGAACAAAAGAATTATTCTCGTAAAACCGTTTTTCACAAGCAGGGCAGATATAGCGTCTTTTACGGTAATGAAAGAGAATAAATTTCTCTCCTAATGGTGGTCCTTTAATCTTTTGAGTTCTATAGTCATGAATACTATCCGTTAATTCCTTACAGTTAGGGCATTCGTGGATATCTCTTTTAAGTTCAAAGTGGACATTGATAAGAGAATAATCAGGATTATTTTCTACATTTGTTACAATTGCATCTTTAATTCCAAGCAAGGTTTGGATATAATTAGAATTAAGCATAAGCAAAACCTCCTGTAAATGATTGTGGGTTTATTTACTCGGTAGGTTTTCGCTTATGCTCTATTTTTTTCCTGCTGCTTACCCCAACATTTATTATAGAACCTTTTGTAAATGGGTAGTCAAGAGAATCATTTGCAGTTACAATCTATTTGGAAGCTAATAGAAGACAAATTATTAAATATTTTAGAGATACATAATTATAGAAATAAACTTTTAAGAGGGATAGTGTTATGGAGGCCAACTGCGCTATAGCGGCTGAACCAAAAGACCCTTTGATTAAAGCCACAGCCCTCTCCAAAATATACCAAATGGGAGAGGTCCAGGTTAAAGCTTTAAATAATGTCTCTTTTGAAATCTATCCAAATGAATTTATAGTAATCCTCGGTCCGAGCGGCTCAGGCAAAAGCACTTTGCTCAATATGATAGGCGGTATGGATCAAGCCAGCTCCGGCGAACTCTACTATAAAAATATGCCGCTGCACAAATCTGATCCCAAACAATTAACCCAATACCGACGTAACGCGGTGGGTTTTGTATTCCAGTTCTATAACCTGATTCCAAATCTAACCGCGGCGGAAAATGTTAATCTGGCTGCGGAAATTGCCCGGCAGCCTCTGGATGTACATACAGTTTTGGCCCAAGTGGGTTTGGCTGAAAGAGCTGACCACTTTCCTTCCCAATTAAGCGGCGGTGAACAGCAAAGAGTGGCTTTAGCCAGAGCCATTGTCAAAAATCCGGAAATCTTGCTCTGCGATGAACCGACCGGCGCCCTCGATTCGCAAACCAGCATCCAAGTTTTAAAAATATTAAAGGATTTTCAGCAGCTATACAAGAAGACGGTCATTATAATAACCCATAATGCCGGAGTGGCCGGAATCGCCGACAGGGTCTTTTATATTAAAGACGGCGGTATTTCCCGGATTGTCAAGAATGATTGTCCGATCTCGCCGGAACAAGTGACCTGGTAACTGCGCAGGCAAAGGAAGGTGACCAAGATGCTTTTCCGCAAAATGAAAAGAGATCTGCTCGAACATAAAGGAGCCTATGCCGCCTGCGTTGTGGTCATAGCAATTGGTCTAACGGTCTATGTATCCATGTCGATGGTTATGGATAATTTGCTGCTCTCCCGGGATTCTTTTTATACGGAGCAAAATTTCGCCGACGGTTTTATTGAAGTGCAAGGCTATCCCTATTCCCAAGTGGCAAAACTGGCTGAATTGGAAGGAATAAACCAAATTCAGGGCAGGATTGTCAAAGAAGTTAGAGTGGAACCGCCTGCGGGATACGAATCCGAAGAAAACATCTATCTGCGGCTGGTTTCTGTCGATACTTCGGAACCGCAGCCTCTAAACGAGGTTCTGCTGCTCCAAGGCTATCCTTTAGACAATAATACGCATAATCTCTGGGTAGACAATAAATTTTACGAAGCCCACGGTTTTGAGCTGTACTCCGAAATCGAACTCGTCATCGAAGGCAGCAAAAAGACTTTCCAGATAACAGGCATGGGTCAAAATCCGGAATTCGTCTACGCCATGCGGAGTATGAGCGACCTTTTCCCTGATCCGAAAACTTACGGGATTGGCTATGTCCCATTGGAAATAATGCAAAGCCTCTTCCAAGAAAAAAACCTGGTTAACAATCTGGTTTTTACGCTCGAACCAAATGCCGATTGGGACGACGTCAAGGCCGACTTGGAATCCGAACTTAAGCCATATGGCCTAAAAAGCATTTACCCTCGCAAAGATCAGATCAGCAATTTAATACTTACCCAGGAATTGGACGCTTTGCAGGCAACCGCCCAATCAATGCCGCTGTTGTTTCTGGCCGTAGCGGCTATGATTCTGTACATTATGTTAAAAAGAATGATTGAACAACAACGCACCCAACTTGGGACCCTTAAAGCCTTTGGCTATACTGATATGGAAATCCTCTGGCACTATTTATCCTACGCTCTGGTTACAGGACTGATCGGAGGGCTGGCCGGCGGATTGGGCGGATTCGCTTTAACAGATCCGTTTTTAACTCTTTATAGACAATACTACAATATGCCTGGTCTGAAAGCGGCCTTTTCCCGGAGCTATTTCTTCCTGAGCTTATTATTGGCCCTGTTTTTCTCTCTAGTCGCAGGCTACCAAGGATGTAAGAAACTCTTAACACTTCAGCCTGCGGAAGCAATGCGGCCTGTTGCTCCTCCTTCCGGCAAAAGCATCTTTTTGGAAAAACTCGCCTTTTTCTGGTCGATGCTTACCGTCCAGGGCCGAATGGCTTTGCGCAATATGTTCCGGCATAAGCTCAGGACCGCGTTCCTTTTTCTAGGTATTATGTTTACTTTTACATTGCTGGCGCTGCCGTGGTCCTTTAAAGTCATAAGCGACGTCTTGCTGTTTGAACAGTTTGAAAAAATAGAGACCTACGACGTAAAGGTCTCTTTGGCCACACCGTTGGAACAAAAAGCCGTGGAACAGGAACTGCATGCTTTCCCCGGAGTCATAAGCGCCGAAGCCTTAGCCGAAATCCCTGTCACTATAAACAACTTGGCGCAGGAAAAGTCTGTAAGCCTTATTGGCATAAAAGCAGGCAGCAATCTTTATAACATATTGGACAGCGACGGCAGCAAGATGGTCTTACCCGAAGACGGAGGTATTCTAATCACCGACCGGCTGGCTAAAGAATTGCAGGCAGGTCCTGGAACGCTGCTGGCTGTTGAAAGCCCGTTCTTTGCAAATCCGGATCAACCCAAAACACTGGCTGTGGCCGGAATCATCCCGCAGAGCATGGGACTTAATGCATATATGGAAATAGAATCCTTACATAAACTAGCCGGCCAGGGCTCTTTTGCAACCTCGGTCATGCTAAACATCGAAGAACAATACATTCCTGAACTTAAAGCCAAATATAATAACAGTAAAGTTATTAGCGGTATCGAAAACCGCCTCTCTCTTTTAAAGAAAATGAAAGACCTTATGGCCACTTATGCGAGCATGATCTACAGTTTGTTCATATTTGGCATAGTAATCGGTTTTGCCATTAGCTACAACACTTCCGTTATTACCCTGTCTGAAAGAAGCAGAGAACTGGCATCGATGATGGTTCTCGGGATGACCCCGAAAGAAGTGTTAAATGTTATAACCTTTGAACAATGGTTCGTCAGTTTCTTCGCAATGCTGGCCGGTATTCCGCTGACCAAAGCCTTCATGGTGGCGATGGCTGATTCCATGGGCAATGATCTTTTCGGGTTTCCCGCTATAGTTAATAAAGAAGCTCTAATTATTGCCTTTATAATAACTGTAATATCCATCTTAATCGCCCAACTGGCGGCTGCACGCAAGCTTAGAACTCTGACTCTGGTGGAAGTGTTAAAATCCAGAGAATAAAGAGCATAAAGAAAATAATTTTTTTAGAAAATCCCTTTATATGGGAATCGCTCTATAAAGAAGCTAAATAGAATAGCTTTAAAAGGAGAAATTTTTATGAAAAAGAAATGGAAGCTTATTTTCGGAATTCTTTTAGCGTTTATTCTAATAGGAGTTATGACGGCAGAATACATAAAACCGCTGGAAGCCGAGCTTTTGACCGTGCAAAGAGGGAGTATCGCCAAGACTTTTCAAGAAAAAGGCCTGGTTCAAGCAGCTCAAGAAACAAAAATCTATACCCCGTACGGAGGCAAAGTAACCCGTCTCCACGTTCAGGAAGGGGACAAAGTCGAAGCAGGCGCCTTACTTTTAGCATTTGACACCCAGGAACTCTCTTATCAAATACGGAATCTGGAAGCTCAAATCCGCAGTATCGAAGCCCAAAAACATATGCAAGAACTGACCATTGATCTGGAAACCATGAGACAGTTGTACGAAGCCGGCATTATAACTCAAAAAGAATATGAAGAAGCCGAAAATACGCTTAAATCGGATTATTATCCTGCCTTAATCTCCGGTCTCAGAGCCCAAATTGACCAAATCAACTACCAAATCTCTCAAAGCCGTATTGTCGCGCCGTTAAGCGGTACGGTAGCCGAACTTAAGATTGAGCAAGGAATGGTTGTAGCCCCGGGCACTCCGTTAATGACCATAATAAGCGACGGTGGTTATAAAGTTGAATGCCATGTTTTAACCGAGGATGCTCCGAGTATCCAGCCGGGGATGGAAGTAACTCTGATTCAGGACAATAGAAGCGGTGACAAGGTTTTCAGCGGGACAGTCGAGAAAATTGCTTCTAAAGCCGAAGAGTCTCTGTCCGTTTTGGGCCTCGTCGAACAACGGCTGAAAATCACCATAGCTCCGGCTATTCCCGAAGACCTTATCTTAAAGCCCGGCTATGCTTTAGATGTGGTCTTTACCATAGAAAAACAGGACGATCAACTGATCGTTCCGAAAACAACCCTTTTCCCGTATAACGACGGTTATGCCGTTTGGGTAGTCCGGGACGACAAGGCCGCAATCCAGCCGGTTAAAAAAGGCCTGGAAAGTGAGCGAGACACGGCTATCAGCGAAGGCCTGCAAGAAGGAGATCTTATCATTCTGAATCCAAGGATTGAAGGTCTGAAAGAAGGTCAAAGTATTAAGCCGCTGTAGAAAATAAGGCTCTCTGTCAAATGTTGGGGTTAAGCCCGAAAACAGAGAGTAAATAAACCAAGCACTTGTTGAAGGTGTCTTCAT
>ENA-OWPA01002028-OWPA01002028.1-bioreactor-metagenome-genome-assembly--contig:-NODE-2028-length-11049-cov-3.172986_pt1 | contig 11049 bp, 9 predicted proteins | sample MGYA00238139_ERZ651803 | MGnify/ENA primary metagenome ERZ651803 (study PRJEB26909, sample SAMN07631231) | bioreactor metagenome | isolation source: Switchgrass digestor | place: USA: Dartmouth...
GGGCTAATTGACTCCCATGTGCATCCTGTGCTAGGTGATTTTACACCTCGTCAAAACACACTTGGGTATTTGGAAGGCGGGCTTCACGGCGGGGTAACTACCATGATCTCTGCTGGTGAGTGCCATACCCCAGGACGGCCAAAAGATCCTGCCGGTGTCAAGGCTCTGGCTATTTTAGCACACAAGGCTTTTAAGAATTTCAGGCCGAACGGACTTAAAATTCATGGTGGTGCTTTAATTCTGGAAAAAGGTCTACAAGAGAAGGATTTTGATGACTTAGCGGCAGAGGGGGTTTGGCTTGTCGGGGAAATTGGACTGGGTAGTGTCAAAACATCTGATGAAGCTGCACCAATGGTGAAATGGGCAAAAGAGAGGAACATGAAGGTAGCCATGCATACAGGTGGTACTTCTATCCCTGGGAGTTCCACTGTGACTGCAGATATGGTGATCAAAACAGATCCAACTGTGGTTTCCCATATTAATGGTGGGCACACTGCTGTTTCATTAACTGAGATTGATAAATTAATCGATCATACACAGCTTACTCTGGAAATTGTCCAATGTGGTAACCCTAAAGTAATGGACTATGTTGCCAGGAAAATGGCTGAAAAAGACAAGTTGGACAGAATTATTATCGGTAACGATTCACCATCAGGTACCGGGATTATTCCTCTGGGAATCTTAAGAACCATTGTTCAGCTGTCATCTGTTTCCGGCATCCCGGCAGCAAAAGCTATCGCTTTGGCAAGTGGAAATACAGCTAGGGTTTATGGGCTGAATACCTCCATGATAGAAGTGGGTCGGGAAGCGGATTTGGTAATTATTGATAATCCCATGGGCTCAGTTGGTACGAACGCGCTGGAGGCTATCGAAGCTGGCGATTTACCGGCAGTTGCTCTGGTCATGATCGATGGGGAGATTAGAATCACAAAGAGTAGAAATACACCTCCTGCAACGAGAAAGATTGAAGTGTGCTGACGCTATAAGGGAGGCAAAACTCGTGCTTGTAAGAGTTGATCCAGAGTTATGTAAAGGTTGTGGACGTTGTGCCAAAGAGTGCCCTCTGGAAGCTATTTCAATTGTTGATAAAAAGGCTGTGATCACCGAAAAGTGTGTTGTTTGCGGTGTTTGCAGCAAGGTTTGCAAATACAATGCTGTGCTCCGTGAAGAGAGCAGTGTGCCAGGAGTCATTAAATGCACCTCCTGCCCTGTACAGTGTGAAGTCAAGCCAGGGTTCACAGGTGCTTGTAAGCGTTATGTAAACACAGGGGAGAAACTGGAGAGAAACCGTTCTCTGGTTACTAAAGGTTCTTCCCCCTACCCGCTCATCACTGGGGTAGGCGCTGGAACGGCGTATCCCTGCTGCCGACCGGCACCTCATATTGTGCAGGATCTGCGAGATGGGGTGGAGGTTGTTACAGTAGTCACTGAAGCTCCTTTGAGTTACAGCGGGGTAAAAGTGAAAATCGACACCAATTACTACATTGGAGAAGAGGGTGCCCGGGTCAGAAGAGATGGCCGCGTTGTTGGCATGGTGGATACAGAGGAATATGGTTCTAAAATGCTCTCTATCGGAGGAGCAAATCTGTTAACTGGCAAGGACGGGATTATTGTTGCCCGGACGATCGTTGATATTTGTAATGGCGAATTGGTGAAGTTAAAGGTTGAGAATGGTGCGACACTAGAGATTCAAGTTGGCAAGCATCCGGTGATCAATGGACAGGAAGACAGAAAAATGAGGGTCGGTTGTGGGAGTGCAACCATTGGAATGTTTGCCAGACAACTGGCAAAAGTTGTTGATGAAGCCATCATTCTCGACCATCATGTCATAGGTTTGTTGTCAGAACATATGGCTGGTGAGGAAGTTGGCCTTAAGTGGAGCGGTGTAATCCCTAATGCCAGAAAAAGCACTAGAGGAAGGTATTTTGGAGAGCATGGAAATGGCTGGGGCGGCACAAATATCAGTGATCCCAAACAGGCTATTGCAAAGGTGGATATGAGTGTTACCAAAGCAGGTATCAAAATCTTGGTGACAGAGACCACTGGGCAGAAGGCCGCTTTGTTCACAGTAAATGAGCAAGGGGAAGTAATTGAGATTCCCATGCTTCTTGAAGTACAAGCTGTTGTAGATTTAATCAATGCTAATTGCGAAGAAGCAAGGGTTTCTGCTCTCTTTGTAGGAGGAACTGGTGGCAGCGCAAGGGCAGGTGTTACTACCTATCCCATTAAACTGAGCAAAGCTGTGCATAGCGGTGATGCAAAACTGACCATCGGTGGTGCTGATACCTTTGTAATGCCTGGTGGTGGTATCAACTTTATGGTTGATGTTGAGAAAGTGGTGCCTAAAGCCTTCACTTGGGTGCCTACTCCAGCAACAGTTGCTCCTGTAGAGTACACCATGACAAAGGAAAAATACGCTGAAATCGGTGGCCATTTAGATGAAATTGTAGATGTTTCAACTGTCCGGAAAGGTGAGTAAGGAATGCTGACATGGCTAGAACCTGGGTTGTATTATTTGGATTACGGGCCGATGCAGATGACAATAAGTGCCTTTTGTCGACAACAACCGCTTGATCAGGACATTATGGAGGCAGTAGGGTATGCCAAAAATTTATTGGCGGAATTGGCTTCCTGTATAAAAGTGGCAAAGCTCCCTGCAGGGACGATCAAGCGGTGTCCTACAAGTCCTGCGATTCTAGCCATGATGATTGATGCTGTGCAAAGGTGCCCTGACCCTACCCTTACTCCGATGGCCGCTGTGGCTGGCGCTATCGCTGATTGTGTTGCAGAACTATTGGTTCAGCGAGGTGCTACCAAGGTCATTATCAATAATGGTGGTGATATCGCCCTGCGTATTGCAGAGGGGGAATCGGTGAAAGTAGGGATTGCCCCTGATTTAAACAATAACTCTGTATCTCATTTTATTGAGATCGATTCTACTTCCAAAGTGAGGGGTATCGCTACCAGTGGCCTGGGGGGAAGGGGATTGACCAAAGGTATCGCCTCCGCGGCAGTTATTTTGAGTGAGAATTGTCGCATAGCTGATGCATGCGCAACTTTGGTAGCCAATCATATCTTTAGCCCGGATCCGGAAATCAAACAGGTGCGGGCTGAGGAGTTAGATCCAGATACTGATATCTATGGGCATTTGGTTACTGCTGCTTTAGGCAAGTTGCAGCCAAAGACCTGGCAGCAGGCTTTACAAAACGGACTTGCTCAAGCTCGGAAAGTTCTTGAGCAGGGTTTAATCTCTGGAGCGATTCTTTTTGTTGGTGGTCAGTTGGCAGCTGTGCCTGAAGAATTGTTGAGCAGGGTACTGCCAATTAGTAATAATAACTAAATTAAACATCAGGAGGTCATAAAATGTCTGAACCCAAACTCGAAGTACGGAAAATGTACACCATAGTTGAGGAAACATGTGCAGATGGCGAGTGTGTCCTGGAAAAACCTCATCGTAAGGCTGCTGCAGTAGCTGTTTTTAAGAACCCTTATGCCGGTAAATACCAGGAGGATCTCAGCCTTCTCTACAAATGGAGCGAAGAAATGGGTGAGGTTTTAACTAAAAAGGCAGTAGCTGCATTGGGTATTCCTCCGGAGAAGGTAGAAAGTTATGGCAAGGCTGCGATTGTCGGTGAGAATGGGGAACTGGAACATTGCGCTGCCATATTGCATCCTGCTCTTGGCAAGCCCATGCGCTCCAATGTGGGAGGCGGTAAGGCGATCATTCCATCTGCTAAAAAATTGGGGTATCCGGGGGCCATTATCGATGTGCCTCTTCATTATAAAAATGCGGCATATGTTCGCTCTCACTTTGATGCCATAGAGGTGCGGGTACCGGATGCTCCCCGGGCGAATGAACTGGTCCTGATTGTTGCTGTAACTGATTCAGGCAGACCCTTGGCACGAGTCGGTGGTTTAACAATTGATGAAGCTAAGGGAGAGGATGGATTGCGTTAAAAGTAATTGATATATGCCGGGGGGTCATTACCTCCCGGCATGAAATAAAACAGGGGGAATGTGTGTGATGGATATAGGTTTTATCGGACTAGGTGCGATGGGTAGGCCAATGGCAGTTAATTTACTCAAAGCAGGTTATCACCTTACTGTTTACGATTTGAACCATGAAGCTGTTCAACGACTGATCGATATGGGTGCTTTTTCTGCTGCTACCCCGAAGGAGCTTGCTGCCTGTTCAGATGTGGTTATTACTATGCTCCCTAATTATGATGCTGTTCAATCTGTGTTGGATGGAAAGAATGGGGTGCTCTCCGGGGCGCGAAAAGGGACAGTGATTATTGATATGAGCACTGTTGCCCCTAATCAGACCCGAAAGATGGCATCACTGGCGAAGGAAAAAGGGGTCAGTTATCTTGATGCACCTGTCAGCGGTGGTGTAAGTGCGGCTGCAAACGGTTCTCTAACAATTATGGTAGGGGGACCGGCAGCGGTATCAGATCAAGTGATGGAGATTTTTAATGTTTTAGGTAAAAAGGTTTATCGGGTTGGGGATGTTGGTGCTGGAGACGCTATAAAGACAGTCAACAACATGTTGTTGGGTATAAACATGGCTGCAGTGGCAGAGGCGTTGGTGGTTGGGGTCAAAGCAGGACTTGAACCCCAGGTACTTTTGGATGTTATCAGCAGCAGTTCCGGAAACAGCTATGCCTTGGAAGCAAAAATGCCGAAGTTCATAATGAAGGGTAATTTTGAACCAGGTTTTACCATCGATTTACAGTTTAAAGACCTGGAGTTGGCAATCCAGACCGGCAAGGACCTAGGAGTTCCTATGTTTTTGACTAACTTAGCGCAGCAGATCTTTGTGCAGGCACGAGCTGCCGGATTGGGCGGTCAAGACATCTCTGCTGTGATTAAAGTATGGGAACAACTTGCCGGGGTTGAGGTACGGGGTTAGTCATAATGATAGAGAGAATTTTTAACCGCTTTTTTATCGGAATTTTTCTCGTTGTTTTATCTGGTGTATGTTACGGTTTTGCACCAGTACTAGCTGTTTATGCCTATCAGGGAGGAGCAACCGTTTCTGAGTTTGTTTTGCTGCGCTACGGTTTTGCGTCTGTGTTTTTCATATTATATATGTTATATTTGTTCATTTATAAGCGTAGCTTCTTCAGTATGCTCAGTAAAATAAGTTTAGCATTGATGTTGGCAGCGGGCATTTTACAAGCTGTTGCCTCTTATCTGTATATGAACTCAGTTCAATATGTAACACCTGGTTTAGCTGCGATTCTTTTTTATACTTATCTTATATGGGTAGCAGTTTGGGATCTTGTTTTCAACAAAGAACGGCTTCAGATTTCAGGTGTTATTGGAATCGCCTTGGCTTTGATTGGTTTAGCTTTAGTGGTCGGGGTTTCCTGGGGTAAGATAATTCCAATTGGTATTTTTATGGGACTGGCTGCTGGCTTGGCGTTGTCTGGCTTTATGATGACCAGTAACGCAGTTACAAAAAAATTGGAACCTATTGTTGCATCTCCTATTATTTGTCTAATTACAACGATCCCTCTTCTTTTGATAGGCAGTATAACAGGTACTCTGAATTTTCAGATATCTACAGAGGCGTGGCTTGCTTGCGCTGCTACAGGTATTTTCACGGCTATCGCACTGTTCACCTTATTGACTGGTATAAAAATTGTGGGCTCCACAACAGCTTCTGTTTTATCCTCATTTGAGCCAGTGACTGCAGTGGTATTATCTGCGCTGCTATTGTCCCAAAAGTTAACCGCTCTGCAGTTGCTGGGAAGCGTCGTAATAGTTATAGGAGTTGTTTTAGTGGTGACATCTAAAAGAAGTTATGCTTTATTGCAGTCGAAAGCGCTGAACAGTGATTGAAATATAGATAATCATTGTTTTTTCAAGTGTAGCGACTGGTCATCTCTAATGCAAGTAGAGTGAATAGAGTGACAAAAGGTATCTGGATTTAGCAGCTAGCTATCTTAGCAATTCAGTTTAGGAAACATGTCAAGTTGAGATGTGAGGTTATTCATAATGAAAGAGGACTTTGTTTTGAAAAAATATTTGGAAGCTGCTGAAGCAAAGGGGTTTAACCCAAAAGCTCTGACGCTTGGAGAAACTTTAGATTTAGCAAAGGAACTAGGGGTTTCTGTCAGCGATGTTGTCCTTGCTGAGGCCCGGCATAGGAGTGGGCTGAGCATTGATGATGTCTTTGATTCTATAGAAAGAGCTTTTCAACATAACCTGAATGCCCTGGAAATCGGCCTAACCAGTGGTAGCAGTTTCCTGTTTGGACGCTGTGCCAGCGAATTGGCTGAGAATGATTTTGCAAGAAGACTCTTCGATGATCGATTTATCAATAGGGCTGTAGTTTATACATTGGCCGCTCAAATCGGAAATCACACTGCGGGGTTGGAACCATGTGCCGGTACAGGTGATTCATGCCCCTATACTGGGCTTTATAAAGCGATGAAGGAAATTGAGCAGAGGGAAAAAGTGCTTAGTGCTACGGCAGTAATGCTGAAGGTTGGCACGCTTTTCCGGTCAGGTAAAACCACCACAGGTTGTAATATGGAGGGTTTTGGCGCAGGGTCAGCGGCTGTGGCAGCTGCCCTGACGGAGTTGTGGGGCGGTTGACCTGCTGAGATGGGTAGATCAGTTACTCTAGCACTTTCACCAACAATTGCAGTTCCCTGTACACCTAGGGTAATGGTTGCTGGCCTCTGCGCTACACATATAGGTACAGCTGTGTTGAATGGCGCTTTAGCTGCCAAATTATCATTGCTTACCAGTATCCCAGTCAACGTGCCGGTTGACGTTATGATTGCCTTGGCTAGTGCGGTACACCCCATTTCAGCGAAATATGTTGTGCCGACTGTAATCAATTACCTGCAACCTTTCTTTAGGAAAAACCCGGAGGTCGAGCGTTATGTGGTAGCTGAAATAAAGGAAAAAGAAAGAGAAGCTATGACCCGGATGCTGGCTGAGGCTCTTGAAGAAGCCAGGAAGATGGCTGCCCGAGCTAATTGTATAATCAGTCCCTTTGGAGAAGCAGTGGTGGGCGGCAGCAGCCAGGCAGTGGGTTCACCTACTAATGCTGCTCGCATTGCCCATGAACTGATGAGTGGAGAGGTGAAAAAAGTAAAGATTGAGTTATATCCGGAACTTTTTGCCCGCAGGGGGATCAATATCCCCGGTATTCTGATGGGTGCGGTTTATGGCTCTTCTACCGGTGACAGTCGCATGTACAGGGAGGTTATGGGAAAGGTATTAGCCGAGGAAATTGATGTGGAGATTTTAGAAGTCGAAGAGGCTCAGCTTCAAAGAATTACTATTGAGGCAACAGGAAACAGTTCAATGGTTGAATCACTGAACCGTGGTGGAGGGCGGCTTGCGATTAAGGATGCTTTGCCGTCACGGGAAGCAGCAATCGCTGCTGCAAGAAAATTAGGAATAGTTGTCGTCGATTAAAAAAAAAAGGGTGAGGTTTAAATGAATGAACTGGAGCAATATTTGGCAAGAGCTGCAGGAAAAGCTGAAGTTCAAGCAGGGGATGAAATCACAGTCAGGGTAGATTTGGTGATCGCCCATGATGTAACAGGTCCCATGGCAGTGGAACAGTTTATGAAGATCGGGGCCAAGCAAGTTTTTGATCAGAAAAAAGTCGTCTTTGTGCTGGATCATAATATTCCGGCTGCCACTGTGGAAGCCCGAGAGCTACACAACTCATTGCGCGAGTTTAGCCAGCGTTATAACACTGTTCTCTACGATAAGGGGTTAGGTGTTATTCACCAGGTGATAGCGGAGAAACACCCTTTGCCAAGAGGGGCGATCATTGTTGGAGCTGATTCCCATACTTGTACAGCGGGTGCCTATGGATGTATTGCTATAGCTGTCGGTGCGACAGATTTGGCAGCTACTATGGCTACGGGAGTCATTGAGATAGAAATCCCCGAGACTTATGAAATCTGTTTAGAAGGAAAAATGAATCCAGGTGTCTATGCCAAGGATGTTATCTTGTATTTGATTGGTAATTTTGGAACCGGAAGATTTACAGATCAGGCTGTAATCTTCACAGGTAGTGGTGTTGCGGGATTATCCCTTGAGGAAAAGATGACAATATCCAATATGGGCATCGAAATGGGAGCGATGATCACTTATTTTTCCGAACTGGACTCTGTAGGACCAGTAAAGGAAAGCTATGTATTTGATTTAGGGGAAATTCCCCCGTCGGTAGCCTGTCCCTATTCTCCAGGGAATGTTGTTCCTGTTCAGCAAGTGTCAGGCACTGAGATTAGCCAGGTCGTTATTGGTAGCTGTACCAATGGCCGACTCAGTGACATGGAAATTGCTGTAGATGTCCTGCGCGGTAAAAAAGTGCATCCTGATGTAACACTGATCATTGTTCCTGCGTCACAAAAAGTGGCTCAGGAGATGGAGGACAGGGGTTTGACCGCTGAACTGCGAAAGGCAGGTGCGATAATTACAAGTCCGGGATGTGGGCCCTGTTTCGGGGCGCATTTAGGGCTTCTGGCGGCAGATGATGTGGCTGTTTCCACGACAAACCGCAATTTTCCGGGACGGATGGGTGCTAAGGAAGCGAAAGTTTATCTGGCTTCCCCCAGAATTGCCGCGGAAAGTGCTGTTGCTGGGAAAATAGTGGCACCGGGAACCGTGGAACCACTATTGGAGAGGAGAAATTAGAGATGGGTAAATGGTGGGAAGTGAAGGGCAGAGTATGGCTCTTTAAAGATAATGTTGATACCGATCAGATACTGCCTGGATATGCGATGTCTGCTCCCCGTGAAAGATTAAAAGAGTATGTGATGGCGGGGAGCGAACAGGCGGACTTTTCTAAAAAGGTTAGGCCTGGGGATATAGTTGTGGCAGGTGATAATTTTGGTTGCGGCTCAAGTAGGGAACAGGCACCGGTTGCCCTGAAAGAGGCAGGTGTTAGTTTGGTAGTTGCCAGATCATTTGCCAGAATATTTCGAAGGAACTGTATCAACATCGGTCTGCCTGTTTTGGTGGCTGACCTCATTCCTTGGGTTGAACAAAGGGATGAAATTAAAGTAGATATTCGTGAGGCAACTATATATGTTGTTAAAACTGGCTCTCTGGTTTATGGGAATAAACTGTCGGAAAGTGCTTTAGAAACCCTTGAGTGCGGCGGTCTAATCAATAAAGTGCGCAAACAGTTAGGTTTGGATGTTTAGGAGGCGAAGATGGTGCAAGAGAAAACAATTCAGATTATTGAAGAAGATTATGACCGTGTACAAGCTTATGCCCGTGTATTCGGAGTGAAGATGCCTGTTATACATAAGGATGGTTCGATTAGTGGATTGCCCGGACCCTATCCACGAGAGGTGCATGGTGTTGTACGCAGCGGATACCGTATTGCTGAGCTGGGAAGACGGGCAAGAGAGACGGGTATTCCTGTTTTGAATCCCATTTTAGGGAGAAATACCGGAGAAGAAACCTTTCGAGAGAGCCAGGAAATGTATAAAGTTGCCGAGCAGTTAGGTATAAAGATTTTTCATTTTGTTCATTCCGAGGCAACCCGTCATATCGATCCCCTAGATGGGGAAGAGTTAATTATTCAGTCGCGCGGTAAGGGCGGCATAACACCAGAGGGGGAACGCAAGTTTGTAGAGTTGGGCGGTGGCTCAGTACATCCGATCAGGATTAACGCCACCGGTGATACACCGCATCTATCTGTTCTCAACGCCTTGATTGCTGGCTTTGACGGTACCGATATTGGCCCTGTCATACATGTTCATTTTGGTGGTAGGGGTATACATGATTACCGAACCAAAGTTTTAAACGGTTTTAAAGCACTGCAAATTTGTGCTGAAAATAATATTTTTGTACAGACAGAATCGCACAAACATTTGAATAATATCGAAGGTACAGATGGTATGGCTCTTGCTATGTGCTTGGCGGCCGAAGGGTTGGCGGTACTGGCAGGTCTTCCTAAGGAATTAAGCGCTCTCCAGATGAATGTGGCTGGAATAAACTTGCTGGCTGATTTAGCTGTAATGAGAGCATTCAGGGAATGCATGTGGAGTGAGCATTTGATTGTTGTACCTGAAACTTTCCAGCGACCGCCTGCAGACCTCGTTGCAGAACAAGGGCATTTTGCCAGGATGGCCATCAGCGCTAAACTGGGCAAAGTAAATTTCTACAGGCCAAAAGCCGCAGAATCGGTTGGAATTCCTACTGGCAAGTCGATGGCTAAGGCCATCTGGGCAAGTCAAAATATCTTTGAAAATATGGCAAATATTGATATTCAGGATCCGGCTATAGAGCAGCGCAAAGTTGAAATAATACGTGAGGCCATGGCTGTGCTTGCTGCTGCTCTGAAAATAGAAAAGGAACTCACTCCCCAGGATATCACTCCTGCATTCTGGATGCAGTATGACCCTGAGGAATTAATCGATTTGATTGTTGCGGCAGGTAAGAGAGGTGTTTTTGATTGTCCCCGAGCTGCTGGCTGGGACTTAAAGCGGGGCGTCAGAACGCACAGGGATAAGGATGGCGTTCGCCGCTATATTCCGGGTTTTGGGCCAGTTGGTGTAGATCCTAGAAAATTAACTTTTACCAGTGAGCCAGTGGATGTAGGGCCAAAACAAAAGATCACAAAACAAACCAAAATTCTCCTGGCTACAGTCGGTGCTGACGCTCATGTAGTAGGGATCAATATGATCCGGGAGGCCTTTGAAAAGGCTGGATATGAGGTTGTTTATTTGAGGGGAATGAACCTGCCGGAAACTGTTGCTGAGATTGCTGCAGAGGTTAAGGCAGATGTGATAGGTGTCAGCAATTTGCTGGGATTGGGAATTAAATTGTTCCCCAGGATCCGGCAGCGCCTTGCCGAGTTGGGCTTGGCTGATAAAACCATTGTCATGGCAGGAGGCAGGATAGCAGAAAAAGAGGAAGAGCATGCTTATTATGAAGAGAAGATCAAGAAAGAAGGTTCTTCCAAGCTTTTAGGTGTTGATAGATTTTTTGGTCCAGGCACAGATCCGAAGGAAGTTATCGCCTGGATGGAGACTATGGTAAGGGAGATGGATTAGATGG
>ENA-OWPA01002029-OWPA01002029.1-bioreactor-metagenome-genome-assembly--contig:-NODE-2029-length-11041-cov-3.044327_pt1 | contig 11041 bp, 9 predicted proteins | sample MGYA00238139_ERZ651803 | MGnify/ENA primary metagenome ERZ651803 (study PRJEB26909, sample SAMN07631231) | bioreactor metagenome | isolation source: Switchgrass digestor | place: USA: Dartmouth...
AGTTTTATATAGGAATGATACTGGAATACTTAGTATAAATTGGAATTTGTGTATATGACTATAATTTGTCAAAATATTTTGAGAAAAAAATTTTTTGGTATTGATTTTTTATTTATACATGATATAATTTTAGGTAAACGATTTCATAAGTAATCGTTTACCTAGGTAATCGATTAACTATGGAATATTGAGGTGTTGAATTTGATAACCATAAAGAAGATTGCCGAATTAGCCAATGTGTCTACAGCTACTGTTTCCAAGGTTTTAAATGGAAAGGATCAGTATATAAGCGAGGAGACCCGAAAGAGAATTCTGGATATTGTAGAAAAGGAAGGATATATTCCCAATGGCATCGCCAAAAGCTTGAAGATAAAGAAGACTAAGACCATAGGCCTTATAATCCCCGATGTGATGAATCCTTTTTTTGCAGAAATTGCAAGAGGGGCAGAGGATGCGGCTGAAGAGAAGGGATATACTATCGTTATCTGCAACTCAGATAATCGCTTTTCCAAAGAGGAGAAATATTTGAGCATCCTTCAGGAGAAGATGGTTGACGGCGTCATAATGACAGCTACAGAATCTAATACCTCACAGACCATAGAAAGGTGCAACATTCCCATTGTGCTAGTGGATAGAGACTTACAGATGGACAAGCCTATAGGACGTATTACAGTGAATAACGAAGAGGGCACTTTTATGGCCACTAGCTATCTCATAGGAAAAGGATGCAAAAACATCTGCTTTATATCCTCTAAGATAGTCAATAAGCTTTCCAAGGAGCGTTTACAAGGATACAAGAAGGCCTTAGAAGAAAATGGATTCCCAGTAGACGAAAATAAAATATATTTAGAAAGCTTCAATGTGGAAACTGGGTATAAAGGAGTAAATGAACTTTTAAAAAAAGGACATATGGATGGCATATGTTGTGGCAACGACCTTATAGCCATAGGAGCCATACGTGCTTTGAAGGAAAAAGGCCTTAAAGTACCCGATGAAGTCAAAGTCATAGGATTTGATGACATTTCTATATCCAAGTATGTTGAACCACCCCTTACGACTATTAGACAGCCTATATATGAGATAGGAAGAGAATCAGTAAACATGCTCTTATCCATCATAGAGAAGGGTAAGACTAAAATGCATAAGGTTCTTACGGTTACCTTGGTTGAAAGGGGAAGTTCATAAGTTTAAATAAGAATGGATTTAATCCATTTGTGGAGGAGGAAAATCGATGGCAGATATTGTAGTTGTAGGAAGTTTAAACATGGATATGGTAGTGCAAGTGCCACATATTCCCCAAGTAGGAGAGACCATATTGGCTAAAGAGATTCACTACCATGGTGGAGGAAAAGGAGCTAACCAAGCCATAGCAGCTGCAAGATTAGGTAGCAGCGTTGCAATGATTGGCAAAGTGGGACAAGATAAAAATGGACATGCTTTATTGGACGGGCTTTTAAAGGAAAACATAGATATAACAGGAATTGAGTTTTCAGAGGATATGACAGGAACTGCATTTATAAATGTTAGCCCTGATGGGAATAACAACATAGTAGTATATCCGGGAGCAAATAACCATGTGGATATAGAACAGATAAGAAGAAACAGAGAAATCATAGAAAACAGCAAGATATGCGTTTTGCAGATGGAAATTCCCTATGAGGTAGTAAAATACGTTGCTACACTTTGCCATGAAAAGGGCATAAAGGTAGTATTCAATCCTGCACCAGCCACAGATGAGATCGATGATGATCTATTGAAAAAATCTCATATACTAATCCCCAATGAGACTGAGCTATTCATACTTGCTGGAGAGAATAAGCCTTCTGCAGAAAAACTAGACCAAGCCATTGAAAAGGTATACAAGAGAGGAGTTAAAAATCTAATAGTTACTCTAGGAGATAAAGGCAGCATATACTTCGATGGCCAAAGGAAGATTTACTTTGAAAGCAAGAAGGTGGAAGCTGTGGATTCAACAGCAGCTGGGGATTCTTTCGTAGGAGCTTTGGTAACTGGTTTAGTAGAAGGAAAGTCCATGGAAGAGTCCATTGAGTTTGCAACTTCTGCAGCTGCTTTAACAGTAACTAAGCTTGGAGCTCAAAGATCTCTACCAACTCGTCAAGAGGTGGAGGCTTTTATTAAAAACTATAATAAATAATTAAAGGAGGATTTTAAATGAGAAAAAAGCGTTTGTTTAGTGCTATTCTATCACTAGCTTTAGTATTATCCCTATTTGTTACAGGATGCTCCAGTGGGAACGATACTAACAGTGGAGACAACGACCAAGGTGAAAAACCAGTAAGAGTAGCAGTAGTATTGGCAGGATTCTTAGGAGACAAATCCTTCAACGATTCTGCTTGGGAAGGTGTACAAAGAGCACAAGAAGAGTTCAACATTGAAGCAAAGGTAATGGAATCATCTGTACCAGCAGATTGGGAGTCAAACTTAGTGGCTATGGCTCAAGAAGGATATGACCTTGTAATAGGAGTTTCAACTCAGCTACAAGAACCAATTGAAAAACATGCTGATGAGTTTCCAGATGTAAAATTTGCATTGATTGATGGAGTTGTAAGAAAAGACAACGTTATGTCTGCAGTATTTGCTCAAAATGAAGGATCCTTCTTAGCAGGAGCAGCTGCAGCAATGTTCACTCAAAAAACTGATATACCAAATGTAAATGGAGATAAGGTAATAGGATGGGTTGGAGGAATGGACATTCCTGTATTACATGACTTCCTAGTAGGATATGAGCAAGGAGCTAAATACATCGACCCAGAAACAAGAATATTAGTATCCTTTGCAGGAACATTCAATGACCCACTAAAAGGAAAGGAATTGACACTTGCACAATACAGTCAAGGTGCAGATATAGTAATGAACGTTGCTTCTAACACAGGTAATGGAGTTCTAGAAGCAGCTAATGAAACTGGAAAATATGCAATTGGTGTAGACCTAGATCAAGATGGAATATATCCAGGTTCAATCTTAACATCCATGTTAAAGAGAGTAGACGTAACAACTTATGAGATAATCAAGTCAGTAGTAGAAGGAACTTTCAAAGGTGGAGAAGTTCTAGAGATGAATATAGCTAATGGCGGAGTTGGATTAACAGATATGTCTGTTATGAAGGAAGCTTTAGGAGATAAGTTCCCAGAAGACATACTAACAACTATAAAGGAATTAGAAGAAAAGATCAAAGCTGGAGAAATTGTAGTAGATCACTATGAAGGATTCTCCTACTAGTAAAAAGAAAGCCAATCCAATAGCTTTGAGCTATTGGATTGGTTATAGTTTAATATCCGCCAATTTATTAGATATGGAGGGAAAGAAGTGGACAAAATTGTTGAAATGAAGAATATAACTAAAGAGTTCCCAGGAGTTAAGGCTGTTGATGGTGGACAATTTGACCTAAATCAAGGAGAAATACATGCGCTAATTGGGGAAAACGGTGCTGGAAAATCCACTATGATGAAAATGCTATATGGACTCTATACTCCAGACTCAGGAACTATTACAGTAAAGGGTCAAGAATATGGCGGCTTGACTACTAGAGAAGCTATTGACTTAGGCATAGGCATGGTTCATCAGGAATTCATGCTAGTAGAAGAAATGACCGTTTTGGAGAACATCATTCTTGGCTTTGAGCCTAAGAAATCTAGAAATAGAATCGATTTTAAAAAGGCCATTGAGAAGATAGAGCACTACATTGAAAACTACGGCCTAGATATACAGCTTAACAAGAAAGTAAGGGATATTTCAGTAGGAGAGGCACAAAGAGTTGAAATAATAAAGACCTTATATAGAGGAGCAGATATACTAATTCTTGACGAACCTACAGCAGTTTTAACGCCTCAGGAAACTGAAAAGCTATTTGAGATATTTAAAAACTTGAGAGATGATAATAAATCCATAATATTCATTTCCCACAAGCTAAACGAAATAATGGAAATAAGCGATAGAATAACAGTCATGAGACATGGAAAACATGTAGGAACGGTTAACACTGAGGATACCACAATTCCAGAAATAGCAAAGATGATGGTAGGAAGAGAAGTATTTTTGAATATAGAAAGGAAAAAGCCAGAAGTTGGTGAAGTATTGTTATCAGTAGAAGATGTATATGTACCAGGAGAGAGAGAATTATCCAAGATAAAAGGAATATCTTTTAAGCTCCACAGAGGAGAGATATTAGGAGTTGCAGGAGTAGATGGCAATGGACAGTCGGAAATTGTAGAGGCCATTACAGGTCTTAGAAAAGTTGAAAAGGGAGATATAATATTTAAAGGCAAATCCATAAAAAACTTATCTCCAGCACAAATTAGAAAATTAGGTATATCCCATATACCAGAAGATAGAAATAAAAGAGGTCTTAACAGACCCTTTACAATTAAAGAAAATCTAATAGCGGATAAGTTCCAGGACAAGGAGTTCTCAAAGGGCATAGTGTTAAATGAGAAGAAGATTAAGGAGTTTGCAGAAGAACTAGTAAAGAAGTTTGACATTAGACCTTCAGATGTAAATCTTTCAGCAGAAAACCTATCTGGAGGAAATGCTCAGAAGATCGTTGTAGCAAGGGAAATATCCAATGATGCTGATTTGATAATAGCAAGCCAGCCTACTAGAGGGGTGGACATTGGTTCTATTGAATCCATTAGGAAGATATTAAACGACATCAAGAAAAAGGGAGTAGGAATATTACTAGTATCAGCAGATCTTCAGGAAATACTATCCCTATCCGATAGGATTGCAGTTATGTATGAAGGAAGAATAACTGGAATACTAGACAACGAAGAAGCAACAGAAGAGAATTTGGGGCTACTGATGACAGGAGGTTATCTAAATGAAAAAGTCTAATTATATTAATGCAATACTATCCATTTTAGTAGCTTTGATAATAGGTGGAATTGTAGTAGCCTTTATGGGACACAATCCCTTGGAAGCCTTTGCACAGCTATTTAGAGGTGCATTTGTAGGCAAGTTCAACTTTGGTACTACCTTGGAAAAATTTGTGCCTTTGTTGTTAGCTGGATTAGCCTTTGCTGTTTCATCCAAGATAGCAGTATTCAACGTAGGTGTGGAAGGACAGCTATATTTAGGAGCAATGGCAGCAGCTTGGGTTGGCTTTACATTTTCCAACCTATCAAAAGTGGTTCACATTCCTTTGGCTATTTTAGCAGGAATGCTTGCTGGTGCTTTGTTTGCAGCAATACCAGCAATATTGAAGGTATACTTTAGAGTAAATGAAGTGTTGACTACTATGCTTCTAAACTATGTAGCACAGTATTTAACCTCCTATTTGGTAAACAACCCATTTTCCGGTGGTACTGGAGTAGCACAATCGCCACCTATCTATGAAAGCGCTATTTTAACTCGTATAATGCCTCCAAGCAGAGCAAATACGGGACTATTCATAGCTTTAGGAATGCTTGTATTCATCTACTGGCTATTCTACAAAACTACTGTTGGATATAAGCTTAGAAGCGTTGGATTAAATAGAGATTTTACTGACTATATTGGTGTAAATTCAAGGAAGGCCATAATATTAGGAATGATGTTAAGTGGTGCCATAGGAGGACTAGCAGGTGCCATTGAAGTAATGGGTATCCACCATTCCTTCTTGGATAACTTCTCATCAGGAATAGGATTTGATGGAATGTTAGCAGCATTGATTGCTAAGAGCGATTTTGGCATGGTGGCTATTATTTCCTTCTTCATTGCTTCATTAAAATCAGGAGCTTTGGCAATGGAAAGATACACTGGAGTACCTAAATCCCTAATAGATGCCATAATTGCAGTATTCATACTATTTGCAACAATGGAAGGACTATTCCAACTAAAAAGACGCATGAAGAGTAAGAAGGAGGTGGATGAGCATGTTGGATAGAATAGCAAGTATATTTGATTACACTTTAATCCATGCAACTATAAGATCTTCCACTCCTATACTATTAGCTGCTCTTTCAGCAGTTATAACTCAGCAGGCTAATATACTAAACGTTGGAGTAGAAGGAATAATGCTATTTGGAGCCTTTACAGCAGTGTGCGTAAGCTTCTTTACAGGGAGCTGGATTTTAGCAGTATTAGCTGCAATGGCTGTGGGGGTTTTAGTTTCAACAATAATAGGCTTTGCTCATCTAAAGTATAAGGCAGACGTATTTGCCGTAGGAACGGTTATAAACATGCTAGCTATAGCACTAACTAGATTCCTATTAAATACAATATTGAAATCATCAGGAAGTTTCTATTCAGCAGAAATAGTTCCTATACCTACAATAAATATTAGATTTTTAGAGAAAATACCAGTATTGGATAGCTTATTCAATAAGTATTCCCTATTTGAAGTATTGGGAATCGTCATAGTCTTTATCCTATGGTATGCCCTATATAAGACCGTATGGGGTCTTAGAATTAGGTCTGTAGGATTAAACCCAATGGCTGCAGAAACTGCAGGACTAAATGTATTCAAAGCTAAATTCCAAGTAATACTAATATCTGGTATGCTTGGTGGAATGGCTGGAGCTCACCTATCCTTGGGATATTCCAAGCTATTTGCAGAGAACATGACCAATGGTAGAGGATTCATGGGAGTTGCTGCCATGTTCTTTGGGGGAGCAAATCCAGTATTTGCTTGGATAGGAAGCCTCATATTTGGCCTTGCCGACTCAATAGGAGCTAGACTTCAGGCTTATGGACTTCCTTCACAGTTCATATTGATGATTCCTTATATAGCTACTATAGCAATATTGACCATATCCCTTGCAAGTCGCATAAGGCAAGAAAGGAAACAAAAGAGCTCATTAAACAACTTACCTAATAATTAATAAGGAGGATTAACTATGAGAGAAAAAGTAATATTAGATGTGGATCCGGGACATGATGATGCGGTAGCCATTATGCTAGCAGCTAAAAACCCAAAGATTGATCTATTGGCAATTACTGTTGTTGCAGGAAACCAAACTCTAGAGAAGACCACAAGAAATGCACTAAATGTGTGCTCACATTTGGGAATAAACGTTCCAGTGGCAGCAGGAATGGATAGGCCAATGGTTCGCGAACAAGTGATTGCTGCTGATATTCACGGGGAAACAGGGCTAGATGGTCCAAAGTTTGGTGATATAACAGTGGAATTGGATAAAAGACATGCAGTGGACTTGATAATAGATTTGCTTATGGAATCTGACGGAGATATAAACTTAGTTCCTACAGGCCCTCTTACAAATATAGCAATGGCTATGAGAAAGGAACCAAGAATAGTAGAAAAGATAAAGAGGATAGTGCTAATGGGTGGAGCTTATACCGTAGGAAATGTTACTCCAGCTGCAGAGTTTAATATATTTGCAGACCCTGAAGCAGCCCATGTGGTATTCACATCAGGAAGGCCTATAGTTATGATGGGGCTAGACCTTACAAGACAGGCTTTAGCAACTAGAGAAGTGGTAGAGAGAATTGGGACTATAGGAAACAAAGCTTCACAGCTATTTGTTGACTTGATGGAATTCTTCACAAAGACTCAACACGAAGTATTTGGATGGGAAGCACCACCTACCCACGACCCTACAACTATAGCTTACTTGATAGATCCATCAGTAATAGAAACTAAGCCAATGTATGTGGAAATTGAACTAAGAAGCCCATCATCCTACGGAAGGACCATATGTGACTACTTTGGAATCACTGGTAAAGAGCCTAATGCGGAAGTGGCAACAAAGCTTGACTTCGATAAGTTCTGGAACATGATATATGAAACATTGAAATTGTATGATTAAGGTGATGCTATGGACAAAAAACTTTTGGAAACCTTTGAAAACCATAAGGAAGAGTATCTTAACCATCTTAAGAATCTAGTGGCAATAGATACTCAGGATATAGGACATGGCATACTAGGAGGAAGGGAAAAAGAAGGCCAAGAGTATATAGAAAAGCTGTTTAGGGAAATAGGCGCAGATGAGATAATAATTGATCCCATGAAAGAGGAGATTATTGAGAGAGCAAAAAAAGAGTACAATGAAGGTAATCTTGGCCACAACTATGAGGACAGATACAATGTAATAGCTAAGTTTAAGGGAAATCCCGATGGAAGAAGTTTGCTTTTTAATGGTCATGTGGATACCATGCCCCCAGGCGATTTAAATAAGTGGCATAAAGACCCTTTTAAACCATATGTGAAGGATGGAAAGCTATATGGCCTAGGTACAGCAGATATGAAGTCGGGCCTTATGGCTTCCATCATGGCTGTAAAGCTATTGAAGGATGCAGGATATGAACTGCCAGGAGATGTGACTGTTGTATCTGTAGTGGATGAAGAAGGGGGAGGAAATGGTTCCATCCAAGCAGTACTAAATGGGTATAAGGAAGATGCAGCAGTAATATGCGAGCCTTCCGAGGGAAACATAATAGTTGCCCACATGGGATTTGTGTTCTTTGAAGTTAAAGTAAAAGGAGTTGCTCTTCACTCTGGATATAAGTGGAAGGGAGTAAATGCCATAGAAAAGGCAATTAAGCTAATTGAGGCTTTAAATGAAATGGAACACAACTGGCTTATGAAGTATAAACATCCACTGCTTCCACCACCTACTTTAAATGTGGGAGTAATAGAAGGAGGAACAGCAGGTTCCACCGTTCCAGATTCATGTACCTTTAAATTGTGCTTACACTATCTCCCTAAGGTCATGAGCTATGAGCAAGTAGTGGAGGAAGTTGTAAATACTATAAATACTAGAGCTAAAGGAGATCCTTGGTTAAAGGATAATATGCCTGAAATAAGCATATACCAAGCAGGAGGAGCCTTTGAAACTGACTTAGACCACGATTTCATAGAGATTGCTAAAGAAAGCCTAAAGGACATAACAGGAGATGTGAAGCTTTTAGGTGGTGCCGCAGGTAATGATGCAAGGCTATACTCCAATATATTGAATATACCTACGGTTATAATGGGACCTGGATATGCTCAGCAGTGCCACAGTCCAAATGAATACGTAGTAGTTGAGGATTATTTTAACTATATAAAAGCTTACGCTAACTTGATATTGAACTGGTGTAAAAAGGAGTAAGGAGGTAGAAGGAATGAAAAAAGTATTATTAGCTGGAGAAACTTGGTTTAAGCATACTCTACACGTAAAGGGATTTGACCACTTTACTGAAAGCTCCTATGGAGAAGGAGCCCAATGGCTTAAAGCAGCTTTAAAGGAAGGCGGATACGAAGTAAACCATGTAGCTAACCATAAGGTAGTATCAGATTTTCCATATACTTTAGAGGAGCTAAAAGAATACGACGCTATCATACTATCGGATATTGGGTCAAACACGTTGCTACTTCCAGAGAGCACATTCCATCAATCAGTGAGAAATCCAAACAGATGTGAGCTAATCAAAGAATACGTGCTAGATGGAGGAGCATTCCTAATGATTGGAGGGTATATGGCTTTCTCCGGAATCAACGGCACATCAAGATATGAGCAAACTGCAATCCAAGATATACTTCCAGTAAACTGTTTAGGAAAGGACGACAGAGTAGAAAGACCAGAGGGTATTACACCAGAAATAGTGAAAGACCACGAGATATTTGAAGGTGTAGACAAGAATTGGCCTCACTTCTTGGGATACAATAAGACTATTTTAAAGGAAGATGCAACTTTGCTTGCTACCATAGGAGGAGATCCTTTCATAGCCATAGCAGAATACGGGAAAGGAAGAACTGCAGCATTTACTTCTGACTGTGCACCTCACTGGGGACCACCAGAATTCACAGACTGGGAGTGCTACAATAAGTTCTGGATTAATCTTGTAAATTGGCTAACTAGAAAATAATGTTTAGGAGAAATGACTCCACCTCATAATATATATTCAAACAAACAATGGGCTGTCGGATTTTCTGACAGCCCATAAAACATATTTCGTCTTATTTTAGCATAGACGACAATTATCTATTGGGAAAGAAAAGTTATTTTATTTACCGGGAAATAAACCGTCGAATTTTATTTACTTTCATTCATATCTTGTGGGCATCTTAGTGCCAAATTAAAAACACCACACACCGTTAGTAATGTATCATAGGGAAATACTATTTAAAAAAGAAAAACCTCTCCTCAAGGAGAGGTTTAAGGTACTATAATATTGCAAGTATTACGAAGTTTAATATGAATAGGAGTGTCGATACCCACAATACAGGGCTTATATCCTTAGTTTCTCCTTTTACTATCTTAACTATACAGTAGAATATAAATCCTGTAGCTATACCATAGGAGATGCTGTAGCATAGAGCCATGAATATACCTGCAAACAATGCTGGTACAGCTTCATCTAATTGATCCCATTTGATTTCCCTAAAGGCTGAAAGCATCATTACACCAACTATGATTAATGCAGGGGTAGTTGCCGCAGAAGGTATTGCACTAATAACTGGTGCGAAAAAAGCACTCAATATGAATAGGATTGCAACCACTACACTTGTTAAACCAGTACGTCCGCCAGCGCCAATACCAGCAGCACTTTCTACATATGTGGTAGTATTTGAAGTACCAATTATAGCACCAATAGAAGTTCCTATGGAATCTGCAAATAGAGCTTTATCCATCTTTGATGAGAATCCGGATCCTTCTTCAAGAGCTTTTTCATCTTCAGCTGAGAATATACCTGATTTTCTACCAGTACCTATGAAAGTACCTATTGTATCGAATGTATCAGACAAACTGAAAGCAAATATTGTCATTAAAACTAATGGAATTTTGCTTGGATCGCTAAATAAGGATTGAAGACCTGGATTTCCAAAAGCAGCAAATACAGTTTCAGGAAGTTGAGATAGAGCTTCTGTAAAACTTATTGTATCTCCTAATTGAGTAACTCCAAAAGGAATTCCTGCAAGTGTTGTTACAATAATACCTATAAAGATTGCACCTTTTACATTTTTAACAAGAAGAATAATAGTTACTATGAGTCCTAAGATAGCAAGTAAAATAGGTGCTGAGTTCAATTTGGATAGTTCAGGAACTCCAGCTTCGAAGTTCACGAAACCTACATTGAGAAAACCTATATAAGCTATAAATAT
>ENA-OWPA01002030-OWPA01002030.1-bioreactor-metagenome-genome-assembly--contig:-NODE-2030-length-11041-cov-2.906786_pt1 | contig 11041 bp, 9 predicted proteins | sample MGYA00238139_ERZ651803 | MGnify/ENA primary metagenome ERZ651803 (study PRJEB26909, sample SAMN07631231) | bioreactor metagenome | isolation source: Switchgrass digestor | place: USA: Dartmouth...
AATTTCATCTATAAGTTTTAATAAAATCTTTTTAGCGTTATTCATAATAACACTACCTTTCATACCTAAATCTGTAATTATATTATATCATAGTTAAGACATATGTTATACTGCGTTATAAGTATATTGCAACCCTTCACTCACTTATGATACGGCTCCCCATTCATTATCTTAAACGCTCTGTAAATCTGCTCAAGCAATATTAATCTGGTAAGCTGGTGAGGAAAAGTCATGTCCGACAATGAAAGGCGGAAGCGGGCCTTTTTGACAAGTTCCGGATCAAGCCCAAGAGAACCGCCAATGACAAATGTTATGTGTGAATTGCCGGATACTAAAAAAGCCTGCAATTTATCTGCAAAGCCTTCTGAATCAAGCTTTTCTCCTTTTACATCAAGGACAATAAGGAATGTTCCCTCCCTGAGTCTTTTGATAATTCTCTCAGACTCTTTTTTCTTCACCTGTTCCTCCTGGGAAGCACTTAAAGTTTCAGGTGCCTGTTCGTCCGCAACCTCTATAATCTCGACATCACAAAAGCGAGAAAGCCTCTTACTGTATTCAGCAATACCATCTTTAAGATAACGTTCTTTTATTTTACCTACTGCTATTATTGTTAACTTCATTGCGTGTCTTATCTCATCTCCATTCATTAATTGAGAACTATCACTTCTATTATTACCATTCTTTTTATCGTAAGCTTCATTCGTGCCTTATCTCAACTACGTTAATTAAATAAGAACTGTCACCGTTCTTATGAAAGAACTGTCCATGTCTTTATTTCTTATCTCCGCTCTTTTTATCGTAAACTTCATTTGTACCTTATCTCAACTCTGTTCATTAGTTGAGAACTGTCCCTTACTTTCCCTTATCTCCACTTTCTATACTTTCAAGAAGCTACTTTATCTTCCCCTTTTAGCAAAAAGTTGAGAAGCGTCCCCATTCTTTGTCCCCATTCTTTTTACCTGTTCTTGTTGAGAGAACAGATCCCCCATTTGAACCATCCCCTCACTTTTCCTATTTTGCCCCATCTTACTTGCTTACAGCTCCACTACTTCGCCCACGCAGTTTCTCTCTGCCACTCCAAGAATAACATCTCCGCCTACTACCGCTTTGCTCTCGCAAAGGGCATTGTACACTGTCTGGTATGCCAACTCAGGAAAGTTGTTTTCCTGGCTCAGGTGTCCAAGCAGAAATCTGCGGGTACCCTTTTGTGCCAGATAGCAGGCAACCTTCCCAGCCATATCGTTTGAAAGATGCCCCAGCCCACCTGCAATTCTTTGCTTTAATGGCCATGGATATGACCCTACTTTCAGCATTTCAGTATCGTGGTTAGACTCCAGCAAAATAAGATCACTCAATTCTAAGCAACTCACTAACGTCTTATTAACATGTCCAATATCAGTAGCAATAGTTACTTTCTTATTTTCAGCAAACAGGTTAAAGCCCACCGGCTCAGCTGCATCATGAGGGATGGGAAAGCTCTTTACACATACATCCCCTATTTCAAATTCACAACCTGTATCAAAAACACCAATATTTTCAGATGCCACAGATCCTATCATGTCCTTCATGGATTGCCACGTTCCTGCATTTGCATATATGGGAATATTATACCTTCTTGATAAGATACCTGCACCTTTAATATGGTCAATATGCTCATGGGATATAAGTATTGCGTTAAGCTCCGTAGGTGATTCACCTATGGAAGCAAGCGCCTGAGCTATTTTTTTCCCACTCAATCCTGCATCTATAAGAATTTTCGTATTATCTTTTCTGAAAAAAATTGCATTCCCACTGCTGCCACTGAGCAGACTGCAAAATTTTATCATTTGTATTCACCCCCAAATACAAGGCAAGGGGAACACTCCTTTGTAAACAAAACATATCCCTTCTACTCTGAGGAATGTCCCCATATCCATCTGCTTCTGCTATTTGCTAATTTCTATTTACTAATTGCCATTTGACTATTTCTCTATTTTTCCTCTACTCTCTTTATATCTGCGCCTAGCTTTCTCAGCTTTTCCTCGAATTTTTCATAACCTCTGTCTATATATTTTATGTTATGTACTTCTGTAGTTCCTTCTGCTGCAAGCCCTGCTACCACCATGGCAGCTCCCGCTCTCAAGTCTGTTGCCTTAACAGGCGCAGCCGATAATTTCTCCACTCCCTCAATAACTGCAATGCGGCCATCCACCTTTATCATAGCTCCCATCCGTTTTAATTCATCCACGTATTGAAAACGCTGATCCCATACACCTTCTGTTATAGTACTTGTGCCTTTGGCCTTGCAAAGAAGAACTGCAATAAGCGGGTGTAAGTCCGTTGGAAATCCGGGATAAGGCAAAGTTTTAACATTAGCTTTGACAATTTCCCCGTTATTGGAGACCCTTATCCAATCTTCTCCCTCCACAACATTCACATTCATTTCAATCAATTTTGCGCTCAATGATTCCATATGCTTAGGTATGATGTTTCTTACAGTAACATCGCCGCCTGTTGCAGCCGCAGCTATCATAAATGTGCCTGCCTCAATCTGATCGGGAATTATTGCATATGTAGCCCCGCCCTTTAGCTTTTCAACTCCCTTTATCTTTATAACATCTGTACCTGCTCCTTTTATATTAGCACCCATTGCATTCAGGAAGTTTGCCACATCAACTACATGCGGCTCCTTAGCAGCGTTCTCTATCGAAGTAATGCCTTCAGCCTTTACCGCTGCAAGCATAAGGTTAATTGTAGCACCAACACTTACAACATCAAGGTATATCTGGCTTCCTGTCAGCTTGTCCGCACTGGCCTTAACTACCCCATATTCGATATCGACTTTGGCTCCCATTGCTTCAAATCCTTTGATGTGCTGGTCTATGGGTCTGAAACCAAAATCACATCCACCAGGTGATGACACTTCTGCTTTTCCAAGTCTTCCAAGAAGCGCCCCGATGAGATAATAAGAAGCCCTCATATTTTTAACCATATCATATGAGGCTGTATAGGAATTTATATTTCTTGCATCTATAACTATAGTGTTTTCATTTTCAAATTCTACTTTGGCACCTAATTGTTCTATTATATTTAAAAGAAGTTTTACATCCGAAATATCAGGTACGTTTTCTATTCTACATACTCCATCTACCAGAAGTGCTGCTGGAATTATTGCCACTGCAGCGTTTTTTGCTCCACTTATGTAAACATCTCCATTTAAACATATCGGCCCATTAATTACAAATTTTCCCAAGTTGATTTGCACCTACCTTTTCAACGGTAAACTATTCCTTGATAATTATAACACTTAATTTAAAAAAATAATACAAAAAGAGCTTAACACTTACAACCAAATTCTTCTACTTAAATTCATCTCCGTTTACCGCGCTAAAGTAGCTTTCGGTTCCGTCTTCAAATACAATTCTCCATTTTGGCCACTCCTGTGTTTCTACCGTCTCATCCTCCTCAGCGAAACTCTTATAACCAATATCCATAGTTACAATAACTACATTATCATCCTTATTAAAATTTTTCAGCAGTACCTGATGTGCCGGCATTACATTGACACTATCAGAGGACAGTTTCTTAAAATTCTTTTTACTGTAACTTAAGGACCTTACACCCTTCTCACCGATTACAATATCGACGTAGCTGTCGTAAACCAAATGTTTTCCATACTTTTCAATGTAATGCAGGCTTACTTCTCCTGCCTCGTTCCTGCTCTGTCTGTCCAGCTTGTATGCAGAAATTTTGATACCAATATCCGAAAGAAATTTTTTTGCACACTTTTCTACTTCATCCATATTATTAACATTAACATTCCCAGAGGGATTTGCGTTCTCATAAGCAAGCACGTTGCCCTCCTTGAGAGTAATCTTTTTTTCCCCCATTATGATATCATTTTCCTGAACAAGCCTTTCTGTATCTAAGTCAACATCGTCTGAAAGCTTTTGTATTATTTTATCTATATTGAAATGGCTGTTGTCATATACAATAGCCGGCATTTTCCCGCTTTGTTGCGGTATATCACATTTGAGATGTACATTCCTGCTTTCAAGGATAGATACAGTGTTTTCAATAGTATCATTTGAAACTGTAAACACATCCTTATAAAACATTATGCTTATTAACAGAAAAATGTTCAGTGCAAGAAGCATCAATATTAAAATGGTCTTGGACTTTGACCAATCCATATTTATTCTCCCTCCGTCCTGAGCAATGGAAGTATATTTCTATTTCCTGCAGTGCTTTCAATAACCCAAGACGGGTCAAGCTCTTTTTCTCCAGTTGATGTAAGAATATAAGCTACGCTAATATCTCCAACCCCAGGTGTGGTTTTATCTAGTACTCTCTTATCAATACTGTTAAACCCAACATTATATTTCACTTTTTTCCCATTCTTTTGTATATCTCGCATCAACCACCTGCATGACAATACCCTTCTGCTGTCAGCCTCTATCACAATTGCATCGTTAATTTTGTCTTTCTCTCCAAATAAGGTATTGTATTCAATAAATACAGGAACGTTATCAACCATGTAATTAAAAGTAAATTCAAAACTGCTGACTCCACCTTTAATGTTTACATTAGTAAGGTATATTTTATTTTTAGGGATAAGGGATTTTCCCAAACGGCTTATAAATCCGTAGGCATTAGAGAAGGCTTTGCCAATATCCTCCTTGTCAGAATGCCCGGTGGAAGATATATATGTATATTCCATCAAACCGTCACTATAAACTTTGTAAATGCTGTTCTGATTCTTAAATATGACAGTGTCATCCATCCCGATAGTACGGTCAAAACTATACTGCTCGTTTGCAAGAATCAGGTTTGCCAGCTCATTTTCATCCATACTCTCCATTTTGCCTGGAATGGAATAGCTTAAAGTAAAATAGTGTCTTTCAAGTGGCATCTCAACGACACAAGGTATATCAGGGCTGTACGAAAAGCTTAATCTGCCCATAGGATCAAATTCTTTAATCACCCAATATTTCTTTGTATCATACTTAGCATCTTCGCTGAGTTCCACAAGATATCTTTCAAATGTTTCTCTGTTTAAATCCTCGCTATTTACGTTTACTATGTATTTATAAACAGTTTCTCCATCCAGTATATATACCGTATCCAGACTGCTGGTAATTCCATCCCTTGGGACTATGAAAACTTTATGTATACCTGTAAGCCCTTCCCCGCTGCCTGATGAGCTTCCCATTCCCAAAAGCCACTTCATCAGGTTCACATCCACATTTAGTTTAAAATCCAGAAATATGCCTTTACGAGTGACAAGCTCATCCCAGCTTTCCGTTGAAACCTGAGGTTTAGAAAGTATTGCACTTTTTATGTACTCCTTTGAGCCATTCCAAACTTTCCCATACATGGCATCACCGCTGCCAATAATCCAATGTGCCAGATCTCCGCTGGACAAAACCAACCTGTATGGCTGGAAAAACTCTTCCCTCGCCATTCGGTCAATTTCGGACTGTGATAACTCTGAGGGCTTAAAAATTGCCTGCAAAAAATTAGTAGGAAGCCCGTGTTCCTGATAGCCCCACAGGATTCCTACTTGGATTAGACTTGTTAATACTAGAATAAAAATTATATATGTCTTTAGCTTTTCTCTGTTTATTCGATACATTCCAATCTCCAAACCAGGATATATCAGATATTTCTATACATTAGTTACCAAATAAGCTATTTATCGAATCTTTTACTTTGAGAACACCTTGTATTATCTTGTCTTTTACACTTTCTTTCAGAACAGTCACTGTAAAATAAGTTACCTGGGCATTTACTCCCGGCTTCAGGTTATTTATCTCCGACTTAGGGAATGCAACAATTTTAAGCTTGTTAGCACCCAAATGCAGTGGTATTTCCTTGGAAAAAATACCCGAAACATCTAAAATGCTGTCTTCACTAACATATACATATTGCTCTTTACTTGCATTATACACTGCTATAGCAATACTAATTTCCTCTAAGTCTGAATATCCACACACAACATAAGATTTTTTAAAAGTAGTTTCATCCCCGACCGGTTTAGTAATTGTAGCAAGGAATTGCTTTGTCTCTCCAACATCTTTGCTCTTAATGAGGTCATCAAGCTTCATGCCGTTTTCTCCGCCATTAGTCCTGTATGTATGATATGAATTTGCTACAGGCCCCCTCGCAAAAGCGGAAACACTAAAAGTTGCAAATATAAAAACAACTAACAAAATAGCGCACAATTTTCGCTTCATAAATACTATCTCCCCGTTATAGGAATAAACCAAAATCTACAAATTGGTATTTATATTTCTCGGTTTCCACAATTTTTCTATCATAATTATATAATTATTATATTACAAATCTATTACATCATATTTAAGAATAAATTACAGGAAGTTTTATAGTAACTTCAGTACCTTTGCCATATTCACTCTTTATAGATAACGTGCCGGAATGGGCTTCAACAATTTCCTTTGCAATAGACAGTCCCAAACCTGTTCCTCCCATTTCGCGGGATCGTGCCTTATCAACCCTGTAAAATCTCTCAAATATTCTCGGGATATCCTCCTCAGGAATTCCTATACCTGTATCAACAATTTTTATATTTATGCCATCATATATACTGCTTACATATACTGTGATTTTCCCATTCTCAGGTGTATACTTTATTGCATTGCTCAGTACATTTAGCATAACTTGTTCCATTCTGTCATAATCAGCTGTTATTTTAGGAATATTGCCAATGACAAAACATTCAAGCTGTTGCTTTTTATTTTTTGCTTCAATTTGCATCTTTTCAACAGAGCTTTTAACCAATTTATCAATCTGAACCGGCGCCATTTGCCACTGCATCTGTTTGTTGTCAAGCCTTGAAAGCTGAAGCAGATCTCTTACCAGTCTCGTCATCCTGTCAGCTTCCGAGTTTATAACTCCAAGGAATCTCTCTGCAGTTTCAACATCATCCAGCATTCCATCCAGCAATGTCTCAGTGTAGCTTTTTATAGAAGTAAGAGGTGTCCTCAGTTCATGAGACACATTGGCAACAAACTCTTTTCGCATATTCTCCAGTTTCTGCTGTTCCGTTATATCATGCATAACAGCAATTATGCCCTGGGGTTTTGATGCTTTGTCGGTAAACACGGCAAAATAAACACTTACGTCTCTTTCACCCACTTTTATGTTTACCTCCTTGCTGCTAAACACCTCAAGATAAAGCACTTCTTCTAAGTTAATATCAATATTGTAAGCTCTTGTAAAACCGGCAAAATCTATATTGAAGTCAATTTTGCCCAGAATTTTTTCTGACGCAGGGTTGGCATGTATAATCTTTCCCTTTAAGTCGAAAGCGATTACCCCATCCGTCATATAATTAAGGATTGTCTCAATCTTGTTTTTTTCACTTGATATGCTGTCAAGAGTTTCTTTCAAACTCGTTGCCATATAGTTGAAAGTTTTAGTCAATTGTCCTATTTCATCATTTGATTTTACTTCAAGAGTCTGGTCGAAATCTCCCGCAGCGATTGCCCGGGCTTTGTGCATTATCCGCACTATTGGCACCGTAACCGTCTTTGCGAGTATATATCCCAGCACAAACGCCAACGTAAACGCAATCGTCAAACTGGTTATCAATGACCTGTTAAAGCTTTCAACAACTCCCCGCCACTCATCCTTGTAGCACCTAAAATACAGTACAAAGTCGCCCTCAGCTCTTGCATAGTCCAAAAATTCCTTGTTCCCGTAGCTGATAAGTTTTCTTTCATTGCCAACTTCGCCATTTAGGGCACGTATAAAGTTGTCGGACGCTAAAAGCTGATTTAAAAATGCTCCACTGTCCTCCTCATCAAAATTCGGATCAGAGGATGCAATTTTTCTTGTATCCCGTCTGTCAACAATGGTATAGCTTTTATTTTCTCCGATAATGGAAAACAGGCCTGCAAAGTTTTTATCTCTGAGGTCACTAAAAATTGCTTCAACAGTTGGCTCATCAAATTTATCGATGCTCCAGCCCTTGAAACCATTGTCAACATCACGCATGAAATTTTTATAATATGAATCTTCAACTTTCCTGTTTAAGTATAAACCTATGGGTATTATCAGGCAAAATGCCATAAGGCAGAAAAAACTAACCAGTCTCCACTGTAAACTTTTTGAAAACATATATGACCTCTACTTAGAATTTATTAAAATAGTATCCAACGCCCCTTTTCGTTAACAAATATTCATAATTGTTATCATTGGATTTCCTTTCTATTTTTTCTCTGACTCTCCTTACAGTAACATCTACAGTACGCACGTCGCCATAGTATTCATAGCCCCACACTTTTTCCAGAAGGGCTTCTCTCGAAAACACCTGTCCCTGGTGCTGAGCAAGAAATTTCACCAACTCAAATTCTCTTAATGTTAAATCTATTACTTCTCCATCACGTTTAACTTCGTAACTTTCTAAGTTAATTTCAAGACTTCCGCACTTAATTATATTTCTGCTACCTGATTCTCCGCCCGAAGAGTGTCTCCTAAGGTTGGCCTTTACCCTTGCCATAAGCTCCCTTGGACTAAAAGGTTTGGTAATGTAGTCATCTGCTCCGAGGTCCAGACCGTTTAGTATATCCTCTTCTCTATCCTGCCCTGTCAGCATAATTATGGGCATAAGATTATTGCTTTCATCTTCCCTTAATATTTTGCAGACTTCAAAACCGTTCATTTTGGGTAGAACAACATCAAGTAACACAAGATCAGGTCTTTCTTCTTCAACTTTTTTAAGGCCCTCTTCCCCGCTACCTGCTACAACCACATCATAATTTTCGCAAACCAATATGTCTGATATCATTTTTACTACCAATTCGTTATCATCAATTACGAGGATTTTCTTTTTAATCATATTGCTTCCCTCTGATTAACAAATACAATTACCGAAGAAATTTCCATTTATGTGTGAAATACTGAGTAAATACATTTCAATCCATTGTTTCATAATAAATATTATATCTTAAAAATGCAATATATACAATATTTTCCTCATGCAGATTTATGGTTTCCGGGGGTTATTGTATTTGCTCTATTGTATTTGATTATAATTTAATGTAAAATTACTGAAAAATCGTTATAATAAATGCGGAAGGAGCAGGCAATATGGATTACACAACATTAGATACAAGCAACACTCTTTTTTATGCCGTTTGCGCGTTAATAGCAATATTCGTTATTTTTATTGTCGTAAGAATAAAGAAGAAAAAGGCTTTCCTCTTATTAGTAAAAAACATAGAGAACCGCTACGGAAAAAATCCCCTGGAACTTGAAAATGCCAAGATGAACAGGAATGTCCCCGGATATTATCTTAATATCAGGAATAACGATGCAAATGGATTCTATATAGACGATATTACCTGGAACGACCTTGACATGGATAATGTTTTTATTAGGGTTAATAACGCAGGTTCCACTGTGGGAGAACAATATTTATACTATCTGCTCAGGAAACCTTCCACAGACGACGTTGAGCTTGCCGAACGAAACAGGCTCATAGAATTTTTCAGAAAAAATCCAAAGCACAGGCTTGATGTCCAGGTGCTGTTATCAAAGCTTGGGAAAACCGAAAATATGGATATTACCGGTTATTTTTTTAATGAGTTTAAAGGGAATAAGCATGCAGGCCTGAATTATAAGCTCATGGTAGTTGCATTGCTATTGTCCCCTTTCCTGATGATAATTAACGTTCAGTTGGGCTTCCTGGCAATAATAGCTCTTATAATCAACAATATAACAATTTACAACAAAAAGAAATACGAGATCGAATCCCATCTTGAAGCCTTTAATTATATAGTAAGCCTCATAATTTATGCTGACAAAATATCCGATCTCCAAATAGAAGAATTAACCCAGTACAGGAAAAAGCTCAAGGATTTGTTAAAGAACCTGAAGGGAATTGTAAGCAGGTCCTTTCTTGTACTGTACAGGACGGAAGACCCCTTCCTTGAATATATTAAAACCGTATTTCTCGGTGAATTGATTGCCTATGAAAGCATGTTCAGCCTGATACTCAAGTATAGAAGCAATCTTAATGAGATATTTGATATCGTAGGCCTGATAGACAGCCTTATTTCAGTTGCATCATTCAGGGACAGCCTGCAATATTTTTCAATGCCGGAATTGGCACACGCAGATAAATCCGACTATAAATCCGCCCATGCAAACAAGCCGGAACTGCATGTTAAGGATATATACCACCCCCTTATTAAAAATCCTGTTCCGAATTCAATCAGCATTAACGGTCCTATACTTGTAACAGGCTCAAATGCATCCGGAAAATCCACATTTTTAAAAACCGTGGCCATAAATGCAATCTTTGCTCAAACAATATGTACCTGCCTGGCGAAGAGCTACAAGTCCTCCTACTTTAAAATTTTTACATCCATGGCCTTGAAAGATAACACAGTGGGAGGGGAAAGCTATTATATTGTGGAAATTAAATCTTTAAAAAGAATTATTGATGCCTTAGACCCCTCAATGCCTTGCCTGTGCATTATAGATGAAGTATTAAGGGGCACCAATACGGTTGAAAGGATTGCCGCATCATCTCAAATTCTGTATTTCCTGAGCCGTCAAAACTGCATTCCCATTGCGGCAACCCATGATCTGGAACTTGCGCAAATATTAAATAAGCATTATAAAAATTATCATTTTCAGGAGCATGTCACTGACAATAATATTACTTTCGACTATAAAATTTATCCCGGCAAATCAAGTACCAGGAATGCGATAAAGCTGCTGAAAATAATGGGATACGGGGACTCAATTGTCGAACAGGCGGAAATTAGGGCAAATGCTTTCATAAAATACGGAAAATGGGAAGAGATTGTTTGTCCTTAGATTTAAAAGGGTATAAATTAATTAATTGAATTTTATTCAATTCAATTTTATTAATATAAAGGGGAAGAATGTTTATGAGTAGAAAAATGAAAACCATGGATGGTAATACCGCTGCCGCCCATGTGGCATATGCTTTCACCGAGGTTGCGGCAATATACCCTATTACTCCTTCATCTCCTATGGCAGAAATGGTGGATGAATGGAGTGCCCA
>ENA-OWPA01002033-OWPA01002033.1-bioreactor-metagenome-genome-assembly--contig:-NODE-2033-length-11029-cov-9.636505_pt1 | contig 11029 bp, 12 predicted proteins | sample MGYA00238139_ERZ651803 | MGnify/ENA primary metagenome ERZ651803 (study PRJEB26909, sample SAMN07631231) | bioreactor metagenome | isolation source: Switchgrass digestor | place: USA: Dartmouth...
AAAGCCATTAATGCAAGGATAAGCCTTCATCCACGAGGCTGAAGCCGTCGTGGTTTTCGGCTAAGATTTTATAAAAAGAAACAGGTATGAATTCCGTACCTGTTTCTTTTTATTTCAAAAAGAAAAGAGTTCCCTATTACAGGAACTCATTGTATGGAGAAAAGCCTATAGCCTTTTCATCATGGCCTCAACTCCCTGCTTAATATGAGGGTTCTCCATATAAAACCTGTCAATAGAAATCTCTTCCCTGCTCTGACTAATCATTGGTGCTCGCCTCCCCTCTATAACAATGACTCGCTTTGATACTTTCTCTATTCTTTTTGCGATAGACAGTACCACTTTCTTCATAATAGAAGAACGAACCTCTTCTATAATGAATGTGGTGTTATAAAGGGTGTTCGATAAACAGGCATTTTGCCTGATATCAAATTTAGTTACAATTCTTCTCTTTTTGCTCATCTCTTTTGAGCCTCCTTATTTTTCTTATAGTTCGGCTACTATCCTCTCCTGTCTTAAGTAGAAGAAAACAATACGTTATTTATTTTCAACATTTCTTCTTTCAATCCTTTTATTCTAACAGGAGTTTTTATGACTTATCTCTATCATTCCCTTATGGCATTATTTTATACCATTGATAAATGATTTTCAAGGATTTTATATCACGATTGATAAGTTTGTCCAAAATAAAATATTATTTACTGAAAAGCAGGTATAATCAAATTATAGACGAATTAAACTACTATCCTAATTGCGTTGTTAAATGAGAGGTGAAGAATTTATGAAGAAATGGATAAAAAATAACTTTGTATTATTCTTTACAATATTAACAGTTATTATTTTTACCCTTTATGAAAAATATTTAGCCAAAATAATTCTTTTTTTTAATATTCCTTATATTCCAAATGTAAGAACAGTTCAATCTACTTTTATTAAGTATATTCCTGTGATGATTTTATTGTCTTTGATTCTTTTTGTGTTCTATAAGTATTTTAATAAAAACAATAATGAAGATTAAAATTTCATTTTATTTTTTATCTACGAAAATAAAAAATTTTAAGAAATAGATAAAAAAACTATTGCGAAACACAAATCAGTATGCTACAATATAATTGTAAAATAACTATGAAATATAATTGAACGTTAATTATAGATAAATCTTAAGAACCGAAGGAGGGTAGAAAATGAGAACTTTTTTAATCGTAGATGGGAACAAGAAAGTAAAGGAGTATGAGAAGGAATTCCAAGGCATAATGAGGGAGTATAAGAAGACCTACAGAGGTTGGGGTTATACCTTTAAAAAAGTAATGCCAAAAGGGGCTACAAAGCCTTATTACTATTGGTATAAGTGGGAATACAACCCTGACACTCAAAACAATGTATGGACTTATATCGGCAAAGAAAAGCCCTCTACCGAAATTCCTGATCCTCCAATCAGCAGATTTGATGAAGTTGTCTTCCAAGTGGTCGGCGAAAATATCATGATTACTGAAGATGAACTCACCAAAGTTGCAGACTTGTTTGAAGGTTGCATGAAGTTTGAAGTAAATGTATAATATTGTTGTATGTAATTTAGACTAACCATTATATAATGGTCAGTCTAAATTCTATGAGGGGGGATTTTTTATTATTAAAATTAACAGATAAAGATATTTTGCTTATTGTTGATATACAAAAAAGATATTGTGGAAATTTCAATATTGATTACATAGAAAAGGTATATACTTTTTTAAACAAATATCCTTTTCAAGAAATCAGATGCATAGTAGATGTTTTCAGAAAAGAAGCAAAGGGAGAATATATCCCTGCGTTTATTGAGGAATACTTAACTCATCCTGTTATTTTTAAACAATATTCTGATGATTTTCCTGACTATATGATAAGAGAAAAAGGTCAGGAGTTATATAAAACCCATATACAGCATAAACCTGAAACATCTGCTTATTTTGAATTAGATGGTGGTTTTCTTTTCAGCCTTTTAACAGACCATAATCATAGATACTTTGAATATTTAACACAAGAATTTGCTGATGTTTTAAGAGGTTGGAAGGAGAAAAATAAAAGAATACATTTAATAGGTGGGGGATACGATAAATGTGTTCTTGTTACCAAAAAGATATTAGATGTTTTGGGAATTGAAAATATAAGATACAAATGTTTTTGTTATGAGATACAGCCTTGGGAAGACCGAGTTGAAAGTATGTTTGAGTGTTGTAAAAAACACATTTCCAAATACCCTCCTGAACTTATAAATAGATTTAAAAAAGATATTCGTTGGGTGTTTGTTAAAAACAAAGATGAAAAGTTAATTAAATATCTAAAAGAAGAAAGTTCTTAATTAAAACACCATTTTTAGAAAAAGGGTGTTTTAATTTTTAGTAGAAAAATATACAAAGGGAGGTGAGAACCATGATGAAATTCTTAAGAAATTTGTTTAAAAGAAAAAGAGGGCAAACTTTCGTAGAATATGCTTTAATTGCCGCCGCAATAGGACTTGTATTGGCAGTTGCTTCATATCAATTGTTTGAAGGAACAAAAATAAACTTCTATCACGGATTACTTCCTACAAATAGGGAGAGAATTGATTTGCCTCCTGCTCCTGATGGAACTATTCCAAGTGGATATTCCAAACCGAATGCAGTTATAATTGGTCCCTCTACCGTTGTTTTAGGTAGTGAAGTAGAATATAGAAGTGAAAGTTATGACCACAATGGCCGTATTGTTAGAACAAGTTGGGGTGGTAATACAACAAAAATACATTTTACCTATGAAGGCGAATATACATTAGAATTAACAGTATGGAACGATAAAGGATTGTCAGATACAACTACGATGACAATTAAAATAGTAAATAATGCCCCAGTAGCAGTGATCAGGGCTAACCCTGATAAAGATTTAGTTCATACAGAAAATGTAACTCTTCATTTAAATGACAGTTATGACCCTGACGGACACAGGATAACAAATTGGGAGTGGAAATTAAACGGGCAGATTGTTAACTGGGATAAAACAAGGACAGGAACTCTCCCTGTCGGGACAAATACTATCCAATTAAGAGTTGCAGATGAATTTGGAAAATGGAGTCAATGGGTAACTAAAACAATAAAAGTAAACCAAAACTATAAACCTGTCGCCGTAATTAAAGCAAATCCTGATAGAGAATTAATTCATACAGAAAGTGTTACAATAGACGCAAACAGTAGTTATGACCCCGATGGAGATAACATTACTCAATATGAATGGAAACTTAACGGACAGAGCGTTTCTTGGGGTAAATCAAGAAGTGGAACTCTTCCTGTAGGAACTAACACCATTCAATTAAGAGTTATGGATGCTTATGGACAATGGAGTGATTGGGTAAGCAAAACAATTGTTGTAAAGAATAATAGACCACCTGTTGCTGTAATCACTATGACACCAAATTCAAATATAACAACAAGTACGACTGTAACTTTCTCGTATACAAACTCATATGACCCTGATGGAGATGCAATTGTTCAGGCTGAATGGCAAAATAAACAAAGCACTTATCCGAAGGGAACACATACTGTAAAATTAAGAGTTAAAGATGCTAATGGCTTGTGGTCAGATTGGACTTCTGTAACCTTTACGGTTACTGACCCACAAATCGTAAGTTATAAAAGCGTAAGTTATATAAGTCATGACTACAAATCAGGTACTACTTGGTTAGCATCAAGTTGTGACGACTGTTATTATACTGTAAACTTACCATTCACATTCAGGTTCTATGACAGAACTTATAACCGTGTATATGTAAACAACAACGGTATGTTAACCTTTGAAACAGGTTCAAGCAGATGGTCTAACTACCCTGTTTCAGATCCAAACACTCCTGATTATAGTATCCTTGCTTTCTGGGATGACTTGGATTATCGTAATATAGGTGATATTTATTATGGTCAAGGAGGAACTGCTCCTAATAGATACTTTGTCGTTGAATTTAGAAACCCGAACCATTATAGCAGATCAGGTAATGGTATTTCCGTTTCTGTAGTATTATACGAAAATGGAACTATTGAATTAAGTTATAAAGATGTTTCCTTCGGACTTTCAGAATATAACTATGGTGCTTCTGCAACAGTTGGCATTAAGAAAAATTCCTCTGTTTATCACCAATATCTATATAACAGCCCTGCACTATCCAATAGTATGACCATAAGATATGATCCTCAATAATAAATAAAAAAGAGTAGGAATTATCCTACTCTTTTTCTTATTAATATAGGATTAAAAAATTGTGTTTTAACTATCAATGTGATAACATTTATTTATAAAATGAAAAAGAGGTGATGTTATTGATTTCTGAAAAACTTAAAAAGTTATCTGCTGTTAGTAATGGTCATATATATTTTATTTTTATAGGCAACAAAAATGTAACTTCAAATAAAGAATTAGCAAAAGAAATAGGTCTATCTGTTTCTGAATTACAAGAAGTATTTGAATTATATGATTGCCCTTACATTGAAGATGACTATGTAATAGATGAAGAAAAGAAAATTGAAGATATCTTCAAAACTATATCTGAAATGGCTCTTGAAAAGAATTTAAAAATACAGAGATGTAAGGATGAAATTCTCCTATTAGCAGGGAGAGATATTACAGTTGAAGTAATTAAGAAAGGACTATATGTTTCTACAACTGTTTTTAAAGGTTTAGAAATCAACAATGACGAATATACCTTACATTTAGGTTCAAAAGAAGAAGAAAATCAGGTTGTGGCAATTAGCCTCTCTGAAGTTGAAGAATTTAATCATGAAGTCAACAAAATTGAATTAAAATTTGCTCATGACTTTACAATTAATATATATTTCTGCATTAAACTTTTAAATTAAAAATTGAGAAATTATCTATGAATTACCCCCATAAAAGGATTAGATTAATCTAATCCTTTTTCTTTTTTTATAAAAAGAAAAAGCAGGTATAAAACCTGCCCTTTCTACATGACTTTTACCAAGTCCATGTAGCGTTCTATGTTCTCAATTATATTTTCTGCGACACTTTGAATACGATTCCAATATTTTAAGAAGTGATGGTAATCGCTTGATGCCCAACTTGCGATATAGTTAAAAGAATAATCGCTCGTATCAATTCCAAAGTGTCGAGATACTATATACGCCACAGATTCAGATTCAATTTCTCTTTGGTTTTTACTTACTATCTCCCCGTTTTTACCGTGGAGAATAAAATGAGTGTTCTCATGGACTAGGGTTTTGAACTTATGAACACTACTCAAATCTTTTTTTATCCCAATAATATTATCCTCTGCATTATAAAAGCCATAACCATCGTTCATTTTCGCTTCCACGACAGGGATAGATATTGTTTGGGATAGGATTGAGTAAAGTTTAAAAGCCCTCTCCTCTTCTTCTGTATCCTTTGGAAAAATTGGTGCAGCATATTCTATGGGAAGTTTCTTCCCTTCTGTTTGAGAAACATCATAAACCTCTACAGGCGTAAAACTATCTATTACCTTCACAACCTGTTTCTGACCATTCTCTTCTATTTCTTTGTCCTTAAAAACAGGTGCTACAATAATAATAGGTCTATTCAGTTCCTCTTTTTTAACCCATCTGCCCAACTCTTCCCACTTTTTCTTCCCCGTAACACGTGTTGCTTCGGGGAACTGAAGGAAAATCAACAAACTATTACGAAAAGAATATCTCCAAAACTTTGTGTGGAAATTAAGAAACTCTTTCCACTTATTGTTGGATAAAATCTCTTGCAAACCGTTCAGGATTTTTTCTTCATACTTGTCATTCATATTTCCCATTTCTGTCATCAGTATACCTCCTTCCCTTATCTTATAGTGACGATTAAACACACTTATTATTTTATACACATCATGAAATAATCCTTTATGGAATAAAATGAAATGAAAAAGAGAGTGGTTTTTATTATCCCACTCTCCTTTTGAATTCTTCCTCCTTCTCTCTTCTCTGAATAAGAAGGTTCTGAATTCCTTTCTTCACTTCACGCAAATACTGCATTATATTCAATTCCGAAAGAGAAGTGAATTCCATAACCACTTCGCCTTTCAAATCAAATGAAGTAAAGAAATAAGAACTCAAACGATATTGATCCTCTTTTGATTGAGAACAACTAAACGCCACATAAACATCACAAATGTTCTTTGTCAATGGGCTATTCTTCGCCCAAGATTCCATAAGTTCATCAGGCTTTGGCAAACTTTTCTCTCTTTTACTTTCTTTCAAAATTGTCATATGTAGACCTCCATATCATTAGAATAATAAGTGCATTTATTTATATTAAACAAACCCCTTTCTTTTCCTACATTATTTTATCACAATCAAGATTACATTTAAAAACATTTTTTTATAATATAAAAAGTGTGTAACCCTATTAAGGATTACACACTAAATTGTTTTATTCTTTATCTCTATCTTTATAAGTATTAAGTTTTTCTTCAATAATTTTTATAAGTTTATCAAATGAAATATCCATCAGAAGTTCAACAACTTCTTCGATCCTTTCCACAGAATAGATTGAGAATTTTCCTTCCTCAATTGCTTTTCTCACTTCAGGCGACAGCATCAAATTATGAACATTGGAAGATGGGATTATTACTCCCTGTTCTCCATTTAAACCCTGAAGTTTACATGCAGCGTAGAAACCTTCTACTTTCTCATTAACTCCACCAATCGCCTGAACCTCTCCTTTTTGATTCATAGAACCTGTGATAGCAATTGACTGCTTGATAGGAACTTCTGAAAGATCTGACAGGATTGCACACAACTCTGCGAGTGTAGCACTATCACCGTCAACACCACCGTAACTCTGTTCAAATGAAATATTTGCATTTAAGGATAAAGATTCTTTTTTAGATAATAAACTCCCTAAGAAACCTTTAATAATTTCTACGCCCTTGTTATGAATTTTTCCACTCAACTTAACATTCCTATCAATTGAAATAACTCCTTCTTTACCCTTGAAAGTATTTGCTGTAATTCTTGAAGGTCTTCCAATTGTATAATCTCCGAAGTTCATAACAACAAGGCCGTTGATTACACCAACTTCTTTTCCCGAAGTCTTCAACAAAATAGTCTTGGTGTTAATATAATCTCTGTATATATCATTATATACATTTACACGATTATCTTTTTCTTCGATTGCTTTTTCTATACATTCTCTATCTACAACCTCTTTACCCATTATGCTTCCCCAAGCATCTGCTTCGTTTAAGAGGTTATAAATATCTTCATAATTTAAGGTAAGTTTATTCTGATTTTCTGCCAATCTCGCAGCATATTCAATAATGGCGGCAGAAGCCTCTCTATCAAAAGGCTTTAAATTATATTTTTCGCAATATTTTGCAATGAAACGAAGATACTCTAATTCATTTTCAGGAGTCCTATCCATTTCACTTTCAAAAATTGCGTGAATTTTAAATAATTCTTTGAAATCAGGCTCATATTCCATGAGCAGGTAATACCACATGATATTACCGATTAAGATAACCTTCACATCCAAATCTATAGGTTCAGGATTAAGAGTATCACTTATAACCACATCACGGTATAGTTTAGAGTTCAGTTTAATTTTCTTACTCTTCAAGCACTCTTTTAACTTATACCATAAATATGGACGCTTGAATAATTCTTCAACATCAATAACGATATAACCACCGTTGGCTTTAATCAAATCTCCTGCTTGAATTTGCAAGAAGTTTGTGGTTAAACAATTTGCTGAAACATTATATGTAACACCACCAAAAAGTTCATGCTCTTCAGGATTTTCTCCCACAAAGATAACAGGTGCTTCTTCCAAATCCTTATTGTCAACAATTAAGTTAACTAAGTAATAATCCAAGAAGTCCATATCATCTTTGCCATTAAGATTAGCAATAGCAATAAAAGGATTTTTTCCATTTTCACTCGGTCTGAAAGAATCAATTCTATCAATAATATCAGATTTGATTTCATCAATAAAGAAAGCAATCTTATCATCCATACTGCCGAAAGTATCTTCTACTTCTTTCAACAATTCCTCAACTTTTTCTTCGACCATTTTAATATCAATATCGTCTAATTCTTCTCCTCTTTGATTATTAAGTTCTTCCTCTTTATGAATCATTTCGACAGTTAAGATGTCAATTTTCTTTTTATTTTCTATGTATTCATTCTTTTCTGCATCTGAAAGACCGTCAAAATCCTCCTGAGATAAAATCTTGTTATCCTTCATAGGTGCAGGAACAATACCATCACGAGATTCAACTAAAGTATAATTGAACGGCTTCATTTTCTCGTCATATTCATCATAGAGTTTCTGAAATTCATTTTCATATTTTTGAATCAAAAGTTCAACGGTTTTTTTATATTTATCCGTATTGAACAATTTCATAATTTCGTCTTCCAAGCAGTCTACAAAATCATCCATCTTCTGCTTGAAAATATAACCCTGACCCTTTGGCAAAGATACTAAGATTGGATTATTTTCGTTCTCAAAATTGTGGATATAACACAAATCATTAGGAACAAGTTTTTTCTTCGCAAACTCTTTTAATACTGACTGCAAATATGTTTTCTTTCTTGCAGAAGTATTACCACTACAGAAAATGTTATAACCATATTTATCAATACTAAGACCAAACCTAATGGCATTTTTTGCCCTTTTTTGGTCTACAATATCTTCCTTTAAAACTTCAATATCTTTTGTTGTATGAAAATCCACGGTGTCAAAATTAGTCCTCTTATAAACTTGTGATACTAAAAGTTTGTTTTTCAAAATATCTCCCCCTTTGCTTTTATGTACTACCCCTACTTTTTTATTATAGGAGTGATTAAGGAATAGCAATTGTATTTGAAAATTATTCAAAAAACTATTCCGTTCCTTCTTTTAATATATTCTTTTTTTCGATTCTGACTAAAAAATATTTATAAGGTATTTTGAGAAAATAATACCATAATTTTTGATTAATCACAAATTATTTGTTTCTTAATTTTGTTTTACACAGGTAAATTATAGTAAATATTCTTCCAAGTTTGACAAAAAATCAGCATAGAATAATATATTTTTAGTAATTGTATATAATAAATAGGGAGAGGAGGCTTCTAAAAAAACTTTTTAATTCTTTGTTTTCGGTCTTTTTATACATATTTTAAGTGAGGTGAAAAATAATTATGTACGCTAAAGAGATAATCAGAAATTTTCATTGTGAATTAAACAAAGTTGTAAACCATGTAATCAATGACCATGTTGATGAAAACAAAGAAACCATCTGCTCCCAAATCAATATCGCAGGAAATAAAATGGTTGAAAGTTTCTCAATGGAAAAGTTATCTACAGATAAAGATTTATTAAAATCATATTTTATTCTCAATTCGTTTTTCAAAGAATATTTAAGAGTTTTACATTCCATCGTTTATAAATATAATAAAAGAAAATCTATTATAGTCGTTGAAGATTTTTATAATAAATTTTCTCAATTCTATTATTCTGTCGCCCCTATGAAAGTAATTGTTAATGGTTATATAAATCATACACATACACCCAAAATAATTAACATTGAAAATATATCATGATAGTTAATCAGATTTAATCCATCTTTACCGTTCCTTCAAATTTTTAAGCACCCTTTATAATAAGGGTGCTTATTTTTTTTATAATACATATATAATTTCAGCGACTAAAAGAATAATAGAAACTATAAGCAACATTAAATAAGAATTAAAACCATTGTATAAATATATTCTTACTTTTCTCAAAATCTTCGGGTCTTTTATAATATTTTGTTTAATCAATTCGTATCCAATTTTAGAAGCCTTAATTTCATCTATTACGCAATAAGTAAAGAAAAATAAACTCAAAGCAAGTAAGATGAAAATAGGAATCATTAAATAATCCATCCATAATTTAATCTGCATAATATATAAAACCACAGCAAGTGGGAAACTATATTTACACAAATAATATAAAATATTTTGCCATACGGAAAACTTCTGTACTTTTGAATCCTTATCTACAATTGCATGACCAAGTTCGTGGAATACTTCTGCAACATGTTTTAATGTAGAACCTTTTGAAACAGTAATTTCTTTCTTCTCATGGTCATACATTGCTTGTAAACCATCTTCCATTTTCAATTGAACACATAATTTTTTCTTTTCGATTATTTGTTTCACTATCTTTTCAATTTCGACATCTATATTTACCTTTTTACTGTAACCATTTATAATAAGATGTATAAACAATGTGATAATGCAAATAATTATAATTAAATTAATAATAAACACTTGATTTCCCTCCTTTAATGTTTTATAATTCAATAATATCGCAAAGGGGTGAGTTTATCAAGTTTATGAAATACTATAAAAAATATTTTATAAGATACTTTACAAATATTATGTCAATATGATATAATAAAGAAAACAAATATATTAACGATAAGAGAGGAGGTCTATATTATGACTGCACTTGCAATGGCCGATTATGGTATCCATAACGGACTGGCACTAAACGGAATTCAGATTAAAAGAAATTTAGTAAACAACATGGTAAGAATGGGGCAACAAATCCCGTTAAGGGAGGTAATGAGTCCTTCTGAAATATTCAATTTGAGAATAACTCACCATGTCATCCAACGCTACAAGAAAAGAAGACAGAAGATGTTAGACATTGAAATCGAAAATGCAATTAAGGCCGATCTAAGTGGCAACGCCGTTATTGTAGAAATGGGTCACAGCGATAGATGGATGGTATATGCAAAAGGTTCTATCTTTATCATAGATGAAAATTGCGTATATACTGTCTACGATGCAAACGGTAATGACCGTAATCATATTTTAGACCCGACCAAATCTAAACTTGCTTATGCAGCAAAGAAGACTCAAGGTCTTTACAAGATGAAACATTTGTTTGAGATGATCAATTAAAGTGAAAAATATAAGGTCTCCCTGATTTTATAGGGAGACCTTCATTATTTATAAAATCTTAGCCGAAAACCACGACGGCTTCAGCCTCGTGGATGAAGGCTTATCCTTGCATTAATGGCTTT
>ENA-OWPA01002035-OWPA01002035.1-bioreactor-metagenome-genome-assembly--contig:-NODE-2035-length-11022-cov-6.314025_pt1 | contig 11022 bp, 10 predicted proteins | sample MGYA00238139_ERZ651803 | MGnify/ENA primary metagenome ERZ651803 (study PRJEB26909, sample SAMN07631231) | bioreactor metagenome | isolation source: Switchgrass digestor | place: USA: Dartmouth...
TGTGATTTTTGAAGACCCCCCTTTGGCCCAGGTTCTCTACAAAACAGTGGAGGTCAATCAGACCATCCCTGCAGAACTATATGAAGCCGTAGCTAGTGTGCTGGCCTTTGTCTATAGATTGAGGCCTGAATATATGCGCAGGATGGGGGTGAGTTAATGATATCTGTAGCACCTAGCAGCAGCCGCTTCGCCCGGTACGGTGATCTTCTCGTAGCTGTGTTTATCGTTTTTACAGTGATGATGATGATCATCCCGGTTCCTGCGTCCCTGTTGAGTTTTTTGCTGATTATTAATATCACACTTTCTCTGCTGATCCTGCTGGTGTCTCTGTTTACTCAGGAGGTATTGGATTTTTCGGTTTTTCCAGCGCTGCTTCTGGTGATGACCCTATTTCGTCTTTGTTTAAATGTATCCACAACACGATTGATTCTGTTGCATGCTTATGCTGGTGAGGTTATTCAAAAGTTCGGCGGTTTTGTGATCGGGGACAATCCGGTTGTGGGTTTTATAATCTTTCTTATCCTTGTGGTAATTCAGTTTATCGTGATTACTAGAGGAGCTGAGCGTGTCTCTGAAGTGGCTGCTCGCTTTACCTTGGATGCAATGCCAGGCAAGCAGATGAGTATTGATGCAGACCTTAGTGCTGGCCTGATTACAGAACAGGAAGCAAAGGAGAGGAGAGCAAAGATCCAGCAGGAGGCTGATTTTTATGGCGCTATGGATGGTGCGAGTAAATTTGTGCGCGGAGATGCCATTGCAGCAATTGTTATTGTTGTGATCAATATAGTGGGAGGGTTTGTGATCGGGTTAGTGCAGAAAGGTATGGATTTTCAGCAGGCCCTGCAAACCTATACAGTGCTCACTGTAGGCGATGGTCTCGTTACCCAAATTCCGGCTCTGCTGATATCGACCAGCGCAGGTATTATTGTCACCAGGGCTGCGGCTGACTCAACTTTTGGCATCGACCTGACCAAACAATTGTTCAGCTATCCGCGCGCAATGGCTATTGCAGGAGGCCTGATGCTATTTCTGGGTATTTGTGGCCTTCCCTTTGTGCCTATTTTAATCATATCCGGTGCTCTTTTTGGTATGTCCTATTTGCTGAACCGATCTCTGGTAAATGCAAGAATTGAAGAAGAAGAAAGGATTCGCGCCAGAGAGCTTGAAGAGGCCAAAAAACCGGAGCATGTTTTTTCACTGGTGCAAGTGGATCCCCTGGAGGTGGAATTGGGTTACAATTTGCTTCCTTTAGTTGATGAAAAACAGGAAGGCGACCTGCTGGATCGGATAGTTCTGATCAGGCGCCAGATCGCTTTGGATTTTGGTTTTATCGTACCCCCTATCCGTTTGCGGGATAATATGCAGCTATCACCAAATGATTATGTGATCAAGGTAAAGGGTGTAGAGGTAGGAAAGGGTAATTTGGTTCTTAATCACTGCTTAGTGCTGGGGCCTGATGTCCAGGAAAAAATGGAAGGGATCAGAACCACTGATCCCACTTTTGGCCTTCCCGCTCTTTGGATTCCTGTTAGCCGTAAAGAAGAAGCAGAACTGTCAGGGTTTACTGTGGTGGATACTATATCTGTTCTGGCTACCCATCTTACTGAAATAATCAAGAAATATGCCCATGAAATACTGAGCCGGCAAGATGTACAAAACTTGTTGGATCACGTCAAAAAAACAAACCCTGCTGTTGTTAATGAACTGTATCCTGAACTGCTTAATTTAGGTGAGATTCAGAAAGTGCTCAGTAACCTGCTGAGGGAGGGGGTAGCAATCAGGGATCTGGTGACTATTCTGGAAGCGCTATCAGATGCAGCCCGCGCTACAAAAGTACCAGAACTGTTGACCGAGTATGTACGCCAATCAATCGGGAGGCAGATTATTGCTCCCTATTTGGTCGATCATAAACTGTTTGTTTTGACCATTGACCCGGAACTGGAACAGGTCATCAAAGATGGCATTCAGCAGACTGAACAGGGATCTTTTTTGGCTCTAGAACCGCAGATAACCCAGAAGCTGTTGAGCAGGTTGGTGGATTGGACCGGCAGGGTGATGAATGCTGGACATCAGCCTGTGGTTCTTTGTTCACCGGTTGTGAGGTTTCACCTCAAGCGTTTGACTGAGAAGATGATCCCCAATTTAGTTGTGGTGTCATATAATGAGGTTCTTCCAGATATCAATGTTGAATCGCTGGGGATGGTGAGTATTAATGAAAATTAAGCGTTTTGTAGCTGAGGATATGCAGGGTGCTCTCAACCAGGTTAAAGATGCTTTTGGCGGGGATGCGCTGATTCTGCAAACCAGGCGTTTTCGCCAGGGGGGGCTATTTGGTTTTTTTGGAAAGAATTTAGTGGAAGTAACAGCCGCAATGGCAGATAGAGATGAACTCCCCCTACACAATGGATACGCTGCTCATCAAATCCCTGTAGAGGCAAAACTAATACCGGAAAAGGAAGAGGTTATACAGGATTTCAGTTTAAAAGAAGAAATTCAAGATATCAAATCGATGCTTGGTCAAATGATGTTGGGGTTAGAGGCAAGCACTGCTTCCAGCAACGATTATCCAAACAACTTTCAATTAATATACAGGACCCTTAGATTCGGTGATGTGGAAGATAAACTAGCCCACCGGTTAATAAAACAAACAATGGGGAGTATCCCCCCTTCCAGTTGGGATGATTATGAAAAAGTGCATCAAGCTGTGTTGGAGAAAATAGCAGATTGTTTTCCCATGTCTTACCCAATCAACTATCGAAAGGGAAGAAAAAAGAAGCGAATCATTGCACTGGTAGGACCAACAGGGGTTGGAAAAACAACTACCATTGCTAAACTGGCAGCTAAGTTTTCTATTTTAGAAAAGAAGAAAGTAGCTTTGGTTACTATAGATACCTATCGGGTAGCAGCTGTGGAACAGCTAAAAACCTATGCTGATCTGTTAGCTGTACCTATGGAAACCGCCAGTACTCCCAAACAGCTTCAGGAAGCACTATTAAAATATGAAGATAATGACCTTATTTTGGTGGATACAGCTGGAAGAAGTCCTTTAGATGAAATTGCTATGGCTGAGTTGAAGTCTTTTTTAAGTATCTGTCCTGAAATAGAGATCTTCCTTGTGTTGTGTGCCACAACAAAGCTGACTGATCTGTGGGAAATCATAGCGCGTTTTAATCATCTTCCAATCAAACAGTTGATATTCACCAAACTTGATGAAACTTTGAGGTATGGGGTGATCCTGAATGTAGTATGCGGTTTGCGGAAGGGAGTGGTATATGTTACTACAGGACAGGATGTGCCGGATGATATTGAAGTCGCTGACCCGATTAAGCTTGCACAGTTAATATTGCAGGTGAATGATGATGAACGATCAGGCCGAAAAATTAAGGCGCCTTACTAGGGCTGTACACAAAAAATTTGACCAGCAGGCTTTGGAAAGCAGTAATCATAAGTGCCGAATTATTGCGGTTACCAGTGGAAAAGGTGGTGTGGGAAAAACAAATATTGCTTTAGCAATATCCCTTATACTTTCTAAAGCTAAATACCGGGTGCTTCTTTTGGATGCTGACCTAGGATTGGCGAATATCGATGTGCTCTTAGGATTACTACCCAAATACAATTTAACTCATGTGATCAAGGGTGAATGCACCTTAAAGGATATTATAGTACAGGGGCCTGAGGGGTTGCAGATCATACCGGGCGGCTCAGGTTTTGAAGAATTGGCCAATATTGAGTCCTCTATTCTGCAAAAACTGCTTCAGGAAATTGCAGTTCTGGATAAAAGAACGGATTACCTGGTGATTGATACAGCTGCAGGCATAACCAATCAGGTTTTGGCCATTACCCTTGCTGCACATGAAATACTCCTGATCACAACTCCAGAGCCTACTGCACTTACAGATGCATATGGATTGATTAAAGTTTTAAAAAAGCACTCAGCAGCAGGGCATATTAGCCTGGTCATTAACATGGTCAAGGATGTGGAGGATGGTCAAGCTGCTGCTCAAAAACTAATAAGTGTTTCCAAACAGTTTTTAAATATAAACTTAGGATTGGCAGGTTATGTACCTTTTGACAAGGCTGTGCAGGAAGCTATCAGGCAAAATCAATCATATATTTTGGCCTATCCCAGGTCACCGGCATCTTTGCGTACATGGAGAATTGCTTCTCTGCTGGGTGAACTTGGACAGAGGTCCACCGGGATTCAGGACTTTATAAAGAATGTTGTATTTTTTATCAGAGGAAAGCAGCCGGAAGGAGGGAAATGGTGATATGTTCAAAGAAGCTCCGCAGGTGAAACAAATGGTCAATGTTGTTCTAGATGACGAACATCCCTTTGCAGGCACTTATCCTTGTATGGTGAAAGAAATAAACACAAAGGCATTGGTTATCACTGCTCCGGTGGATAAAGGGGAAGCAGTTCCAATCAATGTTGGTGACAAGATAACTGTTAATTACTTGTCGGGTACAAAGCTTTGCACTTTTAAATCAGAAGTGATTGCTGTTAACAAAGAATATCAACAAACCATAACAGTAGCATGGCCCCGCAAGATAGAGCATATACAGAGAAGAAATTTTTTAAGGGTTCAGGCTGAAATTCCTGTTACCTTTGCTTTGGTTGGAGGGGATGGTATCTACCATGCCAAAAGTTTGGATATTAGCGGGGGAGGGGTCTTAATAAAATCTCCGATCCAGCTTAAGATCAATGATCAACTGGATATACAGTTAACAATTCCGGGTAAGGGTGTTATAGATACAGTGGGAAGGGTTGTACGCTGTGAAGAGAGCAAGGACAGCGGGAGACAGTTCTTTTTAGTGGGAATCGATTTTACTGTGATCAATGAAAGGGATCGCGAGCGAATTATAGGATATGTATTCGAAAGAGAGCGCTATTTAAATAAAAGGCGCTTGTTTTAAGGGGGTTTAAAGTGGGGCCTATATCAGTTGATCAGGGGAAAAAAACAGATCTTATCGTTGAGCATAAAGGAACAGGCAGTGCAGCAAAGAAAAAAACACTGGTTTTGATAGGATCATCCACTGGTGGTCCGCAAGCACTTTTTGAAATACTCCCCAAAATGCCAGCTGATGTCCAAGCATCATTTATGGTTGTACAGCATATGCCTCCTGGTTTTACGAAAAAACTTGCTGATAGGTTGAATCAAAGCTCAGCCATTCTTGTAAAAGAAGCAGAAGATGGAGAGAAAGTGGAAACAGGTGTTGCTTATATTGCACCAGGCGGTTATCATCTCCAAATACACCAGCAGAAAAAAATGGGGGAGCTATATGTTAGTTTGAGCAGCGGTGAACTGGTCAATGGATGCCGTCCCTCTGTAGATGTACTGCTGTATTCAGCTGCAAAATTGGAAAATTGTAAATTGGTCTGTGTTATCCTTACAGGAATGGGCCGTGATGGATATCAAGGCATTAAATTGTTAAAAGAGAAGGGCGCACAAATAATTGCAGAGGATCAAACAACTGCAATTGTATATGGGATGCCAAAAGCAGTTATTGAGGCAAATTTAAGCGATTATGTTGTACCGCTTCCTTTGATTGCACAACAGATACTCTGGATTATAAACAAAGAATAGGGGGGTCAGTTGTGGACGTATCTCGTTATATGGATATTTTTGTGGCTGAATCCCAGGAACACCTGGATAATTTAAATAAAAACTTATTGTTATTAGAAAAAAATCCTGATAACAAAAGTGTTTTATATGAAATATTTCGTTCAGCACATACCTTAAAAGGAATGGCTGCTACCATGGGTTTGGAGAGAATGGCAGAATTGACCCATGAGATGGAGACAGTATTGACATTGCTCAAAGAAGGCAAAATTGCTGTGAAACAGGATATTATTGATCTGCTGCTTAGTTGCTTAGATGATCTAAATGCAATGATCAGGGGTTTTGTAAATGAAGGAAAGGAACCCTCTATCGCTCAGGGTTTGATTGATGCTCTGCGCAAGTTGAGTGAGGGTGGCAGTGATTCTAGTCAAGAACAGACAAAGTCTTCGGATCTTGAATTTAATGAATATGAATTATCTGTTTTGAAGGCATCTAAAGAGAGTAATTATAAGTCTTATCACATCATAATTGAACTGGCTGAGGGAACAGTAATGAAATCTGCCCGTGCCTTTATGGTGTTCCGTTGTTTGGAAGATTTCGGTCAGATTATTAAATGTATACCCCCTGTTCAGGATCTAGAAGAAGAGAAATTTGACAATAGTTTTGAAATATTTTTAATAACTATGGATGATGCTGAAAAGATCGCAACAAATCTGAATAATATATCAGAAGTAAGGGTTGCTTCTATTACAGAGGTCAACATAGATAAGTCATTATCAGCAGTATCTGCAGCTAAAAACAATAATAAAGATGATAGTAAAGTTGAAAACTCTATCATTTCCAGTAAGGCACTGCATTTGAAGACCGTCAGGGTAGATATCGACAGGCTCGATGATATGATGAATTTGGTCGGTGAGTTGGTGATCAATAAAACCCGCTTAGAACAGATAGCCAGTGGTTACCGGATGAGTGAATTGGAAGAGGCTATCGAGCAGATGGGGCGGTTGACCACAGATCTGCAATCACTGGTAATGAAGGTGCGTATGGTTCCTATTAGACAGGTGTTTGACAGGTTTCCCAGAATGGTGCGTGATATCAGTCACAGTCTACAAAAAAATGTTGAGCTTGTTATTGAAGGTGAACAGACAGAACTGGATCGTACAGTTATCGATGAGATAGGTGAACCGCTGGTGCATCTAATCAGGAACGCTTTGGACCATGGCATTGAACCCCCAGATGAAAGAGTTGCAGTTGACAAGCCAAAAACAGCGCTTCTCCGGCTGGCTGCAAGACAGGAAGGAAATAACGTGATCATTGAAGTGGAAGATGATGGGAGAGGCATGGATATTGATGAGATCCGCAAACAGGCAATTAATAAGGGATTTATCGATCCCCGGGAAATGGAACATCTAGATGATAAAGCTGTATTGAACATTATCTTCGAACAGGGTTTTAGCACCAATAACACAGTTAATGATATTTCCGGCCGAGGTATCGGTATGGATGTGGTTAAATCAAAAATAGAATCATTGAATGGTACCATTGATATTGAAACCGAAAAAGGAAAAGGAACAAAGGTTATCATCAACCTCCCCCTTACCCTGGCCATTATTCAAGCTCTTCTGGTAAAGGTAGGGGAAGAGCAGTATGCCATTCCTCTTCATTCCATTGATGAGACTACTTTTCTGATCCCTGAGCAGATCAAAATGGTACAAAACCATGAAGTATTTTTATTAAGGGATATGGTTCTTCCTTTAATCAGGTGTAGCCGTCTACTGGAGGTGCCTACAGCAGACAAGAAAAATAGTGAGGAGTTTGTGGTGGTGGTCCACAAGGGGGCACAGCGATTGGGGCTTGTGGTAGACGAGTTGGTTGGACAACAGGAAATAGTGATCAAACCCCTGGGAAATCTGTTGGCAGGCATTCCCGGTATTGCTGGGGCAACCATCCTTGGAAATGGTCAAGTTGCTACTATTCTTGATGTTAATAGTTTGTTTTAAGGGGGAATCGGTGTGGTGAAGCAGGAAGCAGGCACTTATAGATTAGAGCGCCGACAGGTTGTCCATTTTACAATAGGGTCGGAGAATTATGGCCTTGAAGTGGAGCAAGTTCAGGAAATTATCAGACCCCTACCAGTTACACGGGTCCCCTTTGCACCTGCTTTTATAGAAGGGGTGATCAACCTTCGCGGATCTATTATCCCGGTCATCAAACTGGATGACCTATTAGGTAGACAGTTATCAGAAAATAATGGTTATAGCAGGGTGATTATTGCTCATTTTCAGGAAATAACTGTTGGCTTGAAGGTTGATAGTGTCAAAGGTGTGGTTTACCTGAATATAGATATTGATGATCCTATCCTCAAACAGGCACAGATTAAAACAAGATATCTATCAGGCATCGGAAAACTAAATGAGCAATTGATTTTGCTGCTAGATTTAGCATCATTGCTGGAAGATGTTAAATTAAACAAGCAAGAGGAGAAGTGTTAGCATTGGTTGATATGTTGAACTTGAATAATTTGCAGTTGGATGCTCTTAAGGAAGTGGGCAATATTGGAGCAGGTAATGCGGCAACAGCTCTTTCCAAAATGATTAAAACCCGTATAGAGATGAGTGTGCCTGACATTATGATCCTGCCTTTCTCCCGCATCGCCGCCACCATAGGAGGTCCTGATGCTCATGTTACAGCCATTTATTATACTATTAAAGGTCAGGCACCTGGAACTCTCTTATTTTTAATTCCTGTCATAGATGCTAGAAAGATCGCAGGTGTTTTGTTGAACAAAGGTGTTAGTGATGACCAACTCCCATTTGATGAAATGGAATGCTCAGCCATCAGAGAATTGGGAAACATTATGGCAGGATCATTTCTCAATGCTTTAAATATGTTCACATCGATCCATTTTGTGCCTACTGTTCCGGCACTTTGTATCGACATGGTTGGAGCCATCCTGGGGAGTGTGCTGACCAATTTAGGTATGGTCAGCGACTATGTGTTATTTATCAAAACCGAGTTTAAATATCAGGGAAACCATGCTCTCGGAAATCTATATTTTTTGCCTGAAGCTGAAGCTTTACAAGTAATACTTAACTCGCTCGGGGTGAACAATTAGGTGAGTAAAAACCGCCTTAATATTGATATTGCTGAGTATAAAGCTGCCAGACATCCCACAGAGTTAGTTGCTATCGGATTGGGATCATGTGTTGGTATTTGTTTATATGACCCTGTTGCCAGGATCGGTGGACTGGCACATGTGATGCTTCCCGATTCCACACAGGCAACCTTATCTAATAACAAAGGAAAATTTGTTGATACAGCGATACCTGCTCTTATTGCAGAAATGTCGAAGCTTGGTGCTGATAGATCACGTCTTGTGGCTAAGATCGTCGGTGGGGCAGAGATGTTCAATTTTGCTAATGCATCTGATTTTATGCGCATAGGGAAACGAAATGTGGAGGCAACAATTGCTGCTCTGAAGACTGAAAAAATACCTGTCATCGCTCAGGATACAGGTAAAAACTATGGCCGCAGTATCAGGTTCTGCACAAACGATGGAAAACTGTATATCAAAAGCATTAACCACGGGGAAAAGATTATGTAGGGCAAGGGCAGGTGAAACTAGATGGAATATGATGAAAATCAACTCTGGCAGGATTATAAGAAAAATAACAATTTAGAGTCACGAGAAAAGATAATACTGCACTATGTCCCTTTAGTCAGGTATGTTGCTGGTCGTTTTGCCCCCGGGCTCAAGGGATATTTTGAATTTGACGATCTGGTAAGTGCGGGAATTCATGGTTTAATCAAAGCTGTGGAAAGGTTTAATCCTGATCTAGGATTTAAGTTTGAAACCTATGCTTTATCAAGGATAAAGGGTTCTATTATTGATTGGCTGCGGTCTATCAATTGGGTGCCGCACTCTACCTTAAAAAAAGCCCAGGAACTTGAAGATGCAATGTGGAAGCTTGAACAACAACTAGGGAGAGCACCTGAGGATAAAGAAATAGCGGATTACTTGGGTTTGAGCATGGATGAATACCAGCAGTTGTTACAACAGACTGCTCCGATTACACTGATATCTCTTGATGATCTTCAAGGTTCTGCCGGAGAAGATGGAAATTCCAATCTGCCCATTCAAGATATGATACCGGACCCTAATGCAGTGAATCCAGAATCATCTCTAGAATACAGAGAAATGAAGGAAACCCTAGCGGAGGCAATCAGGAGATTACCGGAAAGGGAGGCCCTAGTTATAACCCTCTACTATTATGAGGGCCTTACATTGAAAGAAATAGGCCGGATACTCGAAGTTTCTGAATCAAGGGTATCCCAGTTACATACAAAAGCTATATTAAGATTGCGTGGCAAGCTGAGCAGAAAAAAGAAGGAGTTGATAGTATAAACTGGTCAGCATAAAATGTTTCACTGGGCAGGAAAAAAGGAGTAGGAGGAGAAGTTAATGACTGATGAGATAAATGAACACAATGAACCTGCCTACTGTTTGGAGATTGAGGATGACGGGGTTTTCCTGACCGTGTATCCCACTTCGGCGATATTTGCCACTCTGTTAAATATTATTAAAGAGGAAATCAATATTCGCGCTCTAGAAGAAGTGGATTTTGCCGAAGTGCAAAAAGCTTGTTGGAACAAATCAATAAAATATAAAATTGCACCACCTCAGCAGGAATCAAAAAAAGATGGTGTTGCGATTATTGAAATCAGTGAAGATGAGATGGAGGCTGTATGTACCTTATATCCTCCTCTTGGTGATGGAAAACCGGTAACAAGAGAGCAACTGCAGAAAATATTGGAAAGTAAAAATGTTATTTATGGTATCGATGAGGAAAAAATCAATGAAATAATAAGGTCAGGAAAAGCAGTAAGATCTTGTATTATAGCTCAAGGTTTACCGATGCAGAGGGGCAAGGATGCCTCAATTGAATATAATTCATCTATTACAGAGGATAACCTCAAACCAAAGGTACTGGATAATGGTAGAGTCGATTATTATGATCTGGGTTTAATCCATAATGTAGATAAGGGAGAGGTAATTGCCAGAAAAATACCTGCAGTAGCTGGAAGTAATGGGGTTACCGTAACAGGGAAACTGATTAAGCCACCGCCTCCTAAAGATATCCCCCTTCCCAGGGGAAAAAATACAGTTGTTTCAGATGATGGGTTAACCCTGATGGCCAATATTTCCGGACATGTAGAAATACGATCAGGACGTATTTGTGTGTTTCCGGTTTATGTTGTTCCAGGTGATGTGGATTTCTCTACCGGCAATATCGATTTTATCGGCAGTGTGCAAGTTTTAGGCAGTGTTAGAAACGGTTTCTCTGTGAATGCAGCAGGTAATGTAGAGATAATGGGCAGATTGGAAGGGGGCTTTATTAATACAGGAGGCAATATTGTAGTAAAGGAGGGGATTGTTGGTCAGGGTAGAGGTAATATTAAA
>ENA-OWPA01002039-OWPA01002039.1-bioreactor-metagenome-genome-assembly--contig:-NODE-2039-length-11009-cov-4.009147_pt1 | contig 11009 bp, 10 predicted proteins | sample MGYA00238139_ERZ651803 | MGnify/ENA primary metagenome ERZ651803 (study PRJEB26909, sample SAMN07631231) | bioreactor metagenome | isolation source: Switchgrass digestor | place: USA: Dartmouth...
ATTATATTAAGGGCAGGGCAAGAATGACAGTATTTATGCCGGGTCCCAAAGCCCGTACTTTTAATTATGGTCCCGGAGATGTAGGCTATGTACCGGTAGGCGGCTTCCATTATGTACAGAACATTGGCGATGAACCTCTGCAATTTCTTGAAGTCTTTAACAGCAGTCATTTTGCTGATATTTCACTTGCTCAATGGCTCGCTATGACTCCACGTGAAGTAGTGAAATCAGTATTAAACCTTCCTGATGAATTCCTTGATAATTTACGCAAAGAAAGGAATCCTGTAGTAAAATACAAAAACTTTGAATTCCCGCCCGCCAAAAATACACCACAGAACGTCTGCTACTTTAAGGATTTTGATTTCAAAGCACCTGCTGATCCGGACGACAAAAATTATTCTGTCTGAACTACTGTCCGCTGAATTATCTTTTATGAAGAATGTAATAGCTATACACCTCAAATGCTGGATGCCATTCTAACATTGTGAGGTGTTTTTAAATAAAAAAGGGCTGAATTTTTTTCGTTGGCCGAAAAAGTCGATTTATCTTTTTGATAAACTGCCTTTTCTCATTTATCTTAAATATTCATCGAAAAAGTCAAGACCCTTTTGGTTAATAAAAATAAGAGAATCATATCCGGATTTTATTAATGTCATTATAGGCAGTATAACAGAAGGTATGCCTAATTCCAAACAAGGTCGAATTCACCCTCTGCTTTTGCAAACCTTAGAACAAGATAATATCGATAATTTTTTTCTAATTTTATAGCTGATTCAGGATTGTCTTTGTCTAACTGCAACAATATCCTTTTGTTTACGTCCTGTATTTCAGCTGTGACATATCCAGTTGTAATATTACTGTTAAAAGTAAAATTATAATTACGACTTTCTCTTATTTTAATTACTTTTTTAATATAACCATTACAATTTATAATTTTGAACTTACATCTATTTTGGGACCTTAGCGAACCTACAAATAAAATAGAAGTCTTTCTGCTTTTTATCAGATAGCCATTTATCCATAGTAAATAATACAATATTATAGAGATGACTATAGAAATTGTTGTCCATATTAATGCATAAATCAACAAATCCATCTCCTGTAAAAAATTTACTAATAAAATTGTACAATACTGTGCTTATAAAAATCAACTATAGCATTCTTGAACATCCAATCAAAATAGTTTCTTCTATGATCTGCATGAAAAATATAACATCAAATTTCAATAGTTAAATACGTTCTATATAAACAATGCCAAAACTAAGTTGAATGATTTAGGATATATTTCCGCAGACGATAAAAATTAAGTAAATTAACTTTCTTACAGTAATGATGGATTATTTATTGTCAAATAAGAGTAAAGCCATAATAGTATGATCAATATTCATTTTATCTTGACTTCTCCAATCATCGGATAACTTCTGGCATGAAAAATTCTTTCCAAAATTCCAAAAACCATCCTGATTCCTTTTATCTTTCAAACAACTCAATTCTTCTTCAAATTCTTTTTTGAAGCAAGGAAATTTGGAAAGAAGAAAATATACCTTATACAGTCCAGAAAAATTGTTATTGAAGCCTTGATTTAATATAACATTTGTATAGCAAATAACTTTTCCATTATGATGCAGCCACTTTAGGTAATTTTGTTTCAACTCATCACTTATTCCTGCTTGCATGTTGCCGAATAACTCAATAAGATAGATTGAGTTGAGTCCAATATAGCTTCCATCAATATCACAACCCAATAATTCTTTTGATATTTTGTTTGTTTTGTCCTTGTTATATTCACCATCTGTAAATGCTTCTTTTAAAATAGTATGCCAACAATTGAATATTTCCATATACTCCTTGCAATTTGAACCAAATATTGAAAGTTTAGAAGCTACAAATAGAGGTTGAGCAGACCTGTACCATCTGTTTCTTTCAAAACCGTCGGGCCATTCAATTTCATTTTTCAATATTTTCTCCATATAATCACATAGTTTATCTACTAAACAATTTCCACGTTGGATATCTAACATTTTTATAGAATCAATAGCTTTTTCAGTAGTAGGAAATTTCTGCTTTATTTTTGAGTTTTGGGAATGAAATCTCCCATACCCGCCATCGTCAAGCTGGTTTGTTTTCAGTAATTCAACCCACTTGCTGTTATAGAATTCGTCAAACAGTTCCAGGTCAATGTCTTGCCTGAGTATTCTTTTTATTCTGTATCTAACAGCAGCACAAGGGGACAACTCTTGTATTCGATCGATTATATTAAATACACTCATACCATATTTCCTTTCCTGAGCCCTATTATTAGCTTATCTTTTCTGCATAGCTTAAAATTAATAATGCTCTAAAATGAATATCGCATCGTTTATTTACTTCTGTAGACCGATTTTCTTCAAATTTTAATCCGCTGTAAGCACCCAATTTATAAAGAATGGCTCATCGATGTATTCCTGGCAGATTCCTTCTCTGTCGGTAGTTTTTAACAAAACTGCTTCGTTAAGCAACGTTCTGAATAAGGAATTATTACCGCAACGTGCGAATAATTCCATTATATCAAACCATGTGCCTTTTACAATTCCTGGGTCAAATTCTTCTATGGGACGGGTAAATTCACCAAAAGGAGATTATATAAAGGGTTTTTTCAGTACATAAATATCGGGCATAGTTGATATATGGATTATAAGGCTATATTGACAATAAAAGAAGCACCTCGTGCGAGATGCTCCTAATACTTGATATCATTTCTTGTGTTAACCGGCTTGATTCTCTAAACTCGCGGTAACTACGGTTTGATTATACTCATTGTTGCTGATTTCAACGTTGATATATTTAGTCAACGAATTACCATACCTGTCAGTAATTTTTATTGTAATGCGATCCCAGGTTAATTCTTCGGGACATCCTTCAAGGCAGATATGCCCGATGTTTGTGAGGCCTGAGCCATCTTCTCCTGCTGCCAGCATAAGTTTCTGTTCCTCAGTCATATCATCCGGTAATTCTATTTTTGGCTCAATACCATAACCTACGATATGGGAACAATCATCTTCTATTGCCCATTGATTCAAATTCCAGGCCGTCCATCGATACCAGATATCCCTGTAGTCTTTAAATCCTTCATTGAACTGGAATTTCATTGTTTTATCATAGAGACGTTCCGGGTAGAAAGTACAAGTCTGGGTTTCCTCATCATATGTCTGGTAATAATCAACGTTCCAGTATTTTTCATGCTGTGTTTCGGTCCAGTCGACGGCATATACATATTCATTCTGACATGATACCTCTATTTGTGCTATATCTTCTCCTTCAATATAAAACTCCAGCTGAGGCCTTGCATCCACATAACATACGGACGTTCCATAGTTTTCCCGTGTATTATTGTAACCCGCTATTTTAATATTCACATCAAGGTTCACATTATCAGACAAACCTCTTGTCGTACTATCCGAATTTACAGCAGCACACACTATTCTAACTCCGGCTGTGATTATCAGTGTTGCACAGATAATAAACAGGCCAACCCTCTTTTTCCTGGTGTCCATTATTGACAGAAATCTGTTCTTCATACCATTCTTACCTCCATAAAAATTTGTTGATAACGCCGTTTTTATTTTCGACTGGTTTTCAAGCAGACCTGCAATTGTCTCGCAATATTGATATCGCGTGTTCTTATTAGAGTTTCGTACTACCTCGGCATCACAGGATAGTTCACATTGGGCGTTTACAACCTTTATCATCAGGTATATGACGGGATTGAACCAATGCAAGGCTGTCGCAAACAACAACAAGTATCTGTACCATAAGTCTTTTCTTTTATAATGGACAAGTTCATGCTTCAGGATAAAGCGAAGCTCTCCTTGTGAAATGACCACAAACGGCAGCAATATCCTGGGTTTAAAAACGCCGATCATCATTGGACTGCCTATATTGGGGCATAAATGCAGGCTTATGTGTCCAGATATCCCCAAATCCTTCTTTATGCTCTCCATGAGCGCCAATACCTGCTCATCCTTAATATCCTCGCTCCAGCGGTCAGCCACTTTTACCAATCGATAATGTTTCAGGCAATGAATGAAAAGATAAACGATCACTCCGGTAACCCATATAATCGCTATGAACTGCCACCACTGAATATTTGTCAAAGCATATTGAAGGTCAGTATTGTTAATGGGAGCAGAATTATTGACTTGTGTAGCAGTGTCTGCAGTCGTTAACGGAACGGTTAGCAAGGATTTTGTCAGTATGGCCCCGGCTGGTCCTTTTACCTTTTTATCTATAACAGGTACATTAATCTTCGGCCAGTAAGGAACAATCAACCCTATAACGATTATCAGCCATGAATAATAAAGCCCTTTTGCAGAGTAACGTTTTGACAGAAACGGAGTTATTGCGATATAAAGAAGTATAATAACCGAAAAGAGTGCGGAATAAGTTGTCAGCATTATTATAAAATCTTTCATGCTAACCCCTCCGTTCTTTTATCCATTGGAGCAGCTCATCAATATCCTTGTCTGTCAATGTGTTGTCATCATACAGGGTATTGACGAGATTAATCAGGGAGTTATTGTGGTATTGCTTTATAAAATTGCCTGTCTCGAATTTTAAATAATCCTCCCTGCTGATAATAGGGAAATAGATACGCTCCTTGCCTGCTTTTTCAGTGCTAAGGAAACCACGTTCCACCAACCGGAGCATGAGAGAAATAACTGTCTGGGCTTTCCACTTCTTTTTCTTTCCCAGTTGATCCATAACAATATTTGCAGTAACCGGAGGGTCATTTGACCATACTACTTTCATAACTTCAAATTCTGCATCCGGTAATTTTTTTATCTCATTCATTACATCAACTCCTTTTAGACAATTGTCTACTGTATTATATTCTACAATTGTCTAAAATATATGTCAAGAGTTTTTATATGATGATACCATTATTAAATTTATCATGATGTATCACGATACTGCGGAAGAAAATGAGTATAGGGATGAAGATGTACATGGTATTTTGCGTTTTATGATAGACACGAGGTTTCAGAATAAAGGATGATGGACCAATGCTATGGAGAAAGACCTTAAAATATATCTGAAATTCCGTGTTTAGTTATATCAACATTCTCTTGTATGCTTACTCAACCCTACTTTATTTAAGGTTCAAACCACATAAAGCAGTCGCCATCAAGACGATACTCTCCACATGCAACGCGCGGGGTGGATTGATGTCTTTTACATTGTCGGTAGTCGGATTTAATAGTCTTTTTTCTTTACTGGAATCCAGATTTCGCTTCGATACTTTGGATTTCCAGTGTCTGGACTCTCATTCCATAAAATTTCAGGACCTTCAACTGCTTCATATCCTGAAGATGGAAACCACTCTGAATAGATCCTCCCCCATACATTTTGAAGTGTTTCTGGGAATGGACCGATGGATTCAAATATTGCCCAGGTACAAGCATCTATTTTCAATACATCAAATTCCGCTGTCTCATCACTTGATGTTGCTACCCCAATGTAATGATCCAGCTCACCCTTTTCTTCCATTCTTCCTTCCGAGAAATTAATAGTTCCACTAATAATCCCTGTTGGTTCTACATTTGAAAGTGCTTTTAATTCTTTAATAACCTCAGGGGTTAAAAGTTCAGTCATTTTTGCAATCTCTGGATTGACACCTTCAAACATAATTGGAACTCTCTTCTTAAATCCTACTAACTTAAAAGGTCCTTTCTCAACAATACGATAGTTCATTTCGCATCCTCCTTTAATTGATAATTGAAAGGTCATTCGAGGATAAGCTTTTAATTGTGTATTCTCACTCCTTGCCTCAGAAGGGAGAATGCCATGCAGGGAATGAAAAGCACGGGAAAATGAATCAGCCGAATTATAGCCATATTTGACGGCTACATCAATTATTCTCAAATCCCTATCTTTCAGATCAAGTGCAGCCAACGTCAGTCTTCTTCTCCGAATATATTCTGATAAACTTATGCCTGCTAAAAAAGAAAACATCCGCTTGAAATGATACTCTGAACAATAAGCGATTTTAGATACTTCACTATAATCAATTTCCTCTGTTAAGTGCTCTTCAATATACTCCAATGCATTATTCATACTTCTTAAAGAATCCATCAAACAACCTCCTTTCATCATCAATATTATCAGAGGATGCATTTACCCATCCGACAATCTGTGCACAATGTAGTCGACTCACCTTATTCGGGAAACCCTTTAGTTTACATTTGTTTATTCATTAATTGCTCTAACCCTGCTTCGGATGTTAACATTTCAAGATTATTAAATATTTCCTCTTCGCTCCAATTCCACCATTGAAGCTTTAGCAAGAATTCAATCTTTTCGTCACTAAAGCGTTTTTTGATAAACTTAGCTGGATTCCCACCATATATTGAATAGGGTTCAACACTTTTTACTACTGTTGAGTTAGCAGCAATAATCGCACCATCTCCAATTTTAACACCTGGCATTATGGTTACATTTTGACCTATCCACACATCATTGCCAATCACTGTGTCACCCTTAAAAGGAAGTTGTTCTATTGTAGGAGTCACTTTTTCCCATCCACAGCCAAAGATATTAAAGGGATAGGTTGTAATTCCATCCATTCTATGATTTGCACCATTCATGATAAACTTAACACCCGCTGCAATTGCACAGAACTTGCCTATAATGAGTTTATCTCCAAGAAATTCGTAGTGGTGCTCTATATTATCATAAAATTTCTCAGGAGATTTATTATTGTCGCTGTAATAAGTGTATTCACCAATCTCAACATTTGGTCTTTTAGGTAGATTACTTATATAGCAAACCGTCTTTATATTTTCATTCGGATAAAGCTTTTTCTTATCTGGCCCCGTCATTGAATATGGGCTCCTTTCAGGTATTCAACCTCATTTACTAGTCTTTGAAGAATCTCTATTCCTTTTCTTGTACAATCTACATTAGTTGATATTAAGGAAATAACCTTATCGACCCTTTCCTTGTAATCGCTTGGCTTGATCTTAAAATCCTCGATCATCTTAACAGCCTTTTTTTCATTTATACAGTATTCTTTATTTATTGCAAACAAGACTTGATTAAGGGAAGATATGCTTCGAAAGCAATGTCCGCAAACATAGGATACATCGTCTTTATCTATATTGTTCTCAGCAAACATTAAAGAGAAACCTGCCTCAAACATAAAAAATTCAGTTAATCTCTTCTGCAAAGCGGTTGGATAACGTTCTGCTTGCTTTTTTAACTCATAAAAGTTTTCATCATTAGCATATTGTATCTTGCTGATAGCCAATTCTCCACGATACATAGCACTTATATAACCATGGGGATGCCCGGTCTGATAATTTGCAGTAACAATTCCTTGCTCCGTATCCTTGATTATTTGTTCCACCCGTTTTATATCACGTAAAATCAGATCAACATGATACCCGTTCATAACTAACCATCCGCCGCCATTGATCCAATCACCCCACGCTCCGGGAGGTACAACAAGGTTGTTTCTATTCTCATCATCCAACTCTGTAGCAATTTGGTTAATCGCTGTCAGGTCAAATGATTCTTGATTGTAATAAATTCCGATATCTATATCAGAATCCTCTGTATGGGTACCTCTTGCACGGGATCCCCCTAATACGATGCCTTCTATATAAGGCAAAGAGGATAATTTTTCTGTCACTGATTGAATAATATTATATATCATACGAACACACTCCTTTATTTTATTTTGCATCTAATTTTCTAATCTCAGTTATCATTGGGCAAACTATTGCAATGCAAATAATTAAAATACCTGATAGTAAAAACCAATGATTTACACCGATTCTATCAGCAAAGAATCCAGAAAGAATTAACCCAATTGGCATAGCAAGAGACATGATACTTCCAGTTAAAGAAAATACACGTCCTAAATATTCAGGCTTAATTTTCTCCTGAAAAAGAGCTGTTTGCACACCGCTGTAAAACGGAACCGAAAGCCCCATTATTGCACAGCAGACTACAAATATGAAAAATCCACTTTGGGGAAGTAATCCTGAAATGGTTAAGCTTATCCCCATCATAAAAATGGATGCCGTTATTAATAAGATTCGCTTTTGGTAATTCCCAAATAACCCTAATAATAGACCCCCTATCAACATACCAGAGGCATAAGCAATCTCCGTAATAGAAATATGCATCGGTGTACCATTAAAATATTCCATAGTGATTAAAGGATATAATGCATTTATGGGCATATAAACAAACATATATAATGTTCCAACGAGTAATAAAGCAAATAATCCTTTATTTTGCCGTAGTACAGCCATTCCTTCTTTCATTTCTCTTATGAAATTTGGTTTCAAGCTTTGCACTTGATCGCCTAGCTTAGGAATACGTACAATTGCTACCGTAATAGACGCAATCATAGCACCCAATACATCGATGGCAATAATAGCATTTAATTCCCAAACAGAATATAACAATGCTGCAACCGCCGGACTAACAATATAGCTTATAGACTGCAAAGACTGACTATAGCCTGCACATTTCGTAAGCTGCTCTTCTGGTACTAAAAGTGGCGTAACCGCATTGAGAGCCGGGGTATGAAAAGCTGTTCCAATGCTACGGATAAACAATACTACCATAACCATCCAGATAGGTAACTCCATATACAATGCAACAATAGCTAGCACGGCCCCAGCTGCTGCGATAATTAAATCAGCACCAATCATTATCTTCTTCCTATCATGACGATCCACTAATACACCAATGGCTGGTCCAAAGACCGCATAGGGTAAAAAACCAACTAGTGAAGCCATAGACAAGACCATCGCAGATCCTGTTTTCTCTGTAAGGTAAAAAATGATCGCCATTTGCAGGATAGCACTAGTGATTAATGATACTGCCTGCCCTGCCCATATTGTATAAAACTTAAGTTTCCAATTGTTGTATTTTTCCATTTATATTATCTCCTGCATATTATTTTGCTCAAATTTCTATTTTGAATAGCATCCTAGGCAAGAACATACTTCAAAAAATTTTTAATGACCATTATGAAGAAATGCTATATATTTTGCATCCTCGTCAATCGGTTATCGAAAATGTCGAGAAGATGCTTAATTGTGGTGACCCTTCTTACGGTGGTGCCATGTACGGCTGTACCGAATGCGGTAATCTTAAGTTTGTTCCTTTCCGCTGCCATAGCAGATTTTGCCCCACTTGTGGCAATAAATATTCCATTGACCGTACCACCTCCATGTCTTTTAAAATCATCAATGTCCAACATCGCCACTGTGTTTTTACTATTGCAGAAGAACTTCGACCCTTTTTTCTTCAAGACCGTAATCTACTTAACTGCCTCTTCTCTGCTGTTAACAGTGTCGTTCACCATATGTTTCATAAAGATAATAAAACGGAATTATTTACACCTGGTTTCATCTGCGTCCTTCATACCTTTGGAAGAGACTTGAAATGGAATCCTCACATCCACTGTCTTATCTCAGAAGGTGGTTTGGGTAATTCTGGTCTCTGGCGGAGTAAAACTCATTTCAACTATAAACTTATGCGTGATTCTTTTCAGACTGCTCTTCTGAATGAATTACAAAAGCATTTGGGAACATCATTTAAAAAGGTTAAGGCCTCCATCTATAAGAATCACGAAAATGGATTCTATGTTTATGCAAAGCCTAATAAATGTAAACCGGGGGCTGTATTGAAATACATCGGCCGTTACCTTGGAAGACCGGTAATTGCCACCTCTCGTATTGATTCCTACGATGGTGATAATGTCACTTTTCACTACAATAGGCACGAGGATGAAAAACTCATTACGGAAACAGTCCCTGTTCTTGATTTTATTCAGCGACTAATCCAACACATCCCTGAAAAACATTTCAAAATGATTCGCTATTATGGTCTCTATGCAAGACAACGTGAATCAGATAAGAAACTAAACCTTGCCATTGCAAAAGAAAAACATGGTATTTATCTTTCCTTTAATAAATGGAGGGAATGTATCTTAGCCTCATTTGGGTACGACCCTCTCAAATGTCCTTGCTGTGGTAATACTATGAGCTTTTTAGAGCTATATCACAAGGGCAAACGTGTTCCTCTAGACGAACTATATAAAAAGGTAATGGCGAAAGCCAAAGGTTGCCGTTCACCTGCTTTTAAATAATACTTTCACAGTTGGCTCCGTCTGTGGTAATATAGTTTAAAAACGGAGGGCTACATAATGAGCAATCGAATAGAGGAACTTAGGAAAAAATACATTCAAAATCCTCCTGAAGGCATGACCGCAGATGATATCAAAAACATGAGCGACAATGACCTTTTGGATATGGATTATTTTCTTCATGAAGATGATGATCTTGATGACGATATCGGTGAAGAAGGTTTTTATATCTTCTAATCTGCCATCGTCTATTTCCTATGCCTGCATTTATGCAGGCATTATTAATTCTGGATTACTCTGGAAGGAGTAATTTCCTATAAAGTAAAAAATGCAGGCCTAAATCCACAATGTGGCTTTTGGTCTGCATACATACAATATGGAAACATTCATAATAAAGACATAGTTAAATAAAGGTATAGTTAAATGACCTATATCCTCACCGTAACTAATGAATGCTCAATATCGTATAAATAAGCACAACAAAAAAGCCTATCATCGGGGATAGATTCTGCTTTTTTTATTGCCAGCTTATCTTAAACGCATTGAGGCTGTCATAGTTTCGGTTCCTCCTAAATTCTTATTTGTATCAGCGTATATTTTAACACAACAAGTCGTTTTAAGCAACTTTAAAATTAAAAAAATCCAATATTAACCGCCAAAGGGTGCTAGCCCCTAATTGGCGGTTAATATTCTATATCTCTTCGTCAATCTCAATCCCAGACTTGAATTCAACGGTGAGCTTATCTTCATATATCGTTACTTTCTCAATAAGTCGCCTTACTAACTGTTCATCATATTCCTCCAACTCGCAGGATTGTTCATTTAAGAAATCAGTCATTTCAGCGATTCGTTGCCTTTTTCCTTC
>ENA-OWPA01002040-OWPA01002040.1-bioreactor-metagenome-genome-assembly--contig:-NODE-2040-length-11001-cov-3.122116_pt1 | contig 11001 bp, 7 predicted proteins | sample MGYA00238139_ERZ651803 | MGnify/ENA primary metagenome ERZ651803 (study PRJEB26909, sample SAMN07631231) | bioreactor metagenome | isolation source: Switchgrass digestor | place: USA: Dartmouth...
TAAGAATCAGACCAAGCCGATTCCAACCCCTGCCGGGCTTAGTGGCGGTAAGGATTTTGTAACTGATATATTGGGCGAGAAAACAGCCTAACAAAAATGTCCCAATGTCAATAAAGGGAATTGGCTTGCGGGTAAAGGCAGTATAGGTATAGAAAACTGTGACTATAAGGCCTTGCAGGACCAAAGCGCTTAGAGCTTTAGCCAGCAAGAAATTATGGACATGAGAGGAGATAAACCAGTACTCGATGAAGGCAAAAAGCAGAATTGGCCAAAAGGCTATTTTTAAATGTTCCCAGATGCTTTCATTGATGGGGCTGAAAATTCCCACCAGTTGGGATTGAGAAGACCAGTCATAGAGAAAATGGAATAAGCTGCCAAGCCCCATGAGGATGAGGGCCCCGGCAATTTCCCATTTTTTAACCTTTGAGTGCTGCATATCTAATCGCCACCTTTCGGTAATAGTGTTTGAAAGATGACGGATAATATGCGATTGACACTGGTAAGAACTGTACATTTTCGTTATTATATTGAGTGAGTGTAATGTAGTAACTGAGAAAGAAGCTACTGAATAGGAGTGGGGGAGTGGAGAAAATGAGATTTCTGGGGAGAAGCATTAGAACAACTATTATTTTAGTGCTTGCGCTTTTGTTATTAGGTGGGTGTGCCGAGGAAAAGTACGCTGAAAATGTGGTAGCCACAGTTAATGGTGTCACCATAACCGAAGAAGACATAGAGGAATTGCTTAAAGAAAGAAGCCTAACCACGGATATCACAGAAGTTATGATGAAAATAGCGGGTGAAATTACCCTTCCCCGGGAGGCAATGGTTCTAGCTTTTGGGATCAATGAGGAGGCAATGACTTCTGCCCAAAAAAGGTTTTTAGACAACATTGAAAGGTCTTCAACCAAAGAATTGGATAAGAATGAGGCTCTCAATATCCTCCTTGTGGAAGAAGTTCTTTACCAGGAAGCCGTGAAGCAGGGTCATGATGTTTCCCTTGAAGAAGCCAAAGAAGTCCTGGAAGAAAGCAAAAGGATAACAAAAGAAACGGTTTCCCAAAGTGAGGAAGATTTAAGGATTTTTAACGAATATTATGAGAAAACGGCTTCCGTCTATCATCAATATGGTTTTGTCAATGAGGATGATTACCTCAACAAGCATCTTGATAAAACCGCCAAGGCTATGGCTATCAATAAAATGAACTATGAGTTTAACAAGGTGATGCAAGATAAGTTGCCTAATATCGATCCCCTCCAGATTGAGCAGACGAATGCCTGGGAAGACTATGGAGAGTATCTCCTAAGCAAAGCCAAAGTTAAGATTCTCAAACCGGAATACACAATTCTTAAATACGGTGAACCTTGGAAACATGGTAAACTTGATCTTAAGGCAACTACTGAATAACTTAACAGACAAAGGACAGGGGGGAAAGCTCAATGTCCACTGAGCAAAATTCCGAGCAAAAGGCTGAACAAGTCAACCAACGTTTTACCTATAAAGATTATTTGACCTGGCCAAAGACTCAGCCAGGGGAGATTCTCAAGGGAGTAGCTTATGCAAGAAGCCCGGCGCCAAGTGTTCAGTATTTAGAAGTATTGGGCAATCTTTATTTGGCCTTTGGCAATTATTTGCGCAACAAACAGGGCAGAGTATTTCCTTTTCCATTTGAAGTGCGTTTGCCGGAAAATCCGGAGCAAAAAGATGAGGATATCCAGACCGTCGTGCAGCCGGATCTAACTGTGGTATGCAATGAGGAGAGATTGGACGAGAAAGGGTGCAAAGGGGCCCCGGATCTCATCATCGAAGTTTTGGCCGAAAATACCCTGCACAGAGATTTGTATATCAAACTGCGCCTCTATGAAAAGGCAGGCGTACCGGAGTATTGGGTGGTCCATCCTAAAGATAAGACGGCCCTGGTCTTTATATTAGAAGGCGATACCTATAATGCTCCCAGCCTGTATCGAGCCGAAGATGAGATTACAGTAGGAGTATTTCCTGATCTAAAAATCTCCCTGAAGGAGATTTTCCGTTAAAAGCTAAAAGATCAACTCTGAAAATCATAAATGCAAACTCTATTAGAGCTATTAGAGCAAAAGAAAAGTCCGGGCACATCTCCCGAAGGAGAGGCTCGGACATTCTAATTCTATTGTTTTAGACAGTAATCCTATTACTTAAATCAACAGGCCGAATAACTCCGGATTATCATTGATGCGGGTATATTGGAAGCCCTTCTTATTCATCCGTTCAATTAATGGTGGATAATCTTCCTTGCGGGAAAGCTCTATACCGATAAGGGTAGGGCCTTTTTCTTTGTTGTTGGATTTGGTGTATTCGAAGCGCACAATATCGTCATTGGGACCCAGTACTTCCACCACAAATTCCTTAAGGGCGCCTGGACGTTGGGGGAAATTGACGATAAAGTAGTGTTTGAGCCCTTGATCCAGCAAAGAACGCTCTTTGATTTCCGGGGTTCTTTCAATATCGTTATTGCCACCGCTGAGGACGCAGACCACATTTTTGCCTTTGATTTTATCCCGATATGCTTCCAGAGCCGCTATGGGAAGAGCGCCTGCGGGTTCCACTACGATGGCGCTGTTATTATACATTTCCAGGATCTTGGTACATACTCTGCCTTCAGTGACCAGGACAATATCATCAAGAACTTCACGGCAAATGTGGAAGGTAAGGTCACCCACTCTCTTAACAGCGGTGCCATCCACAAAGTTATCAATCTGGGGTAAGGTTACTATAGCGTTTTGCTTAAAGGACTCATACATGGAAGGTGCTCCTGTAGCTTCTACTCCGATGACTTGAGTATTAGGGCTTAAACTCTTAATAGCTCTGCCCACACCGGCCATAAGGCCGCCACCGCCAACACCGCCGAAGACGAAATCCACATCGGTCTCCATGGCATCAAGGATTTCCATGCCAATAGTTCCTTGCCCGGCAATGACCAGGGGATCATCAAAGGGATGAACAAAGGTTTTATTCGTTTCTTCACAATGAGTCTTGGCTTTATTGGAGGCATCATCAAAAGTATCCCCGATTTGAATCACTTCTACAAAATCTCCCCCAAAGCGTTTGATGGAAGAGATTTTTTGCTTGGGCGTCGTGGAAGGCACATAGATGGTGCCTTTAATACCCAAAGCTTTGCAGGAATAAGCCACTCCTTGGGCATGATTACCGGCACTGGCACACACCACTCCGTTAACAAGGCGTTCCTTGGGGATATTGCTGATCATGTTATATGCCCCGCGCAGTTTAAAAGAACGAACCACTTGGAGATCTTCCCGTTTTAAATAAACATTGCATTGGTATTCCTCAGAAAGCAGGTCGTGACGGTGCAAGGGGGTTTTATTAATTACTCCCTTTAAGGTTTGACCGGCTCGAATGATGTCTTCTAAAAGAACTTTTCCCATAAAATGCGATTTACCCCTTTCCACTCCCGATGGTATTCTAACCCTAATATTATATAATATATATTTAATGTTATATAATAGATTATTTTATTAATATTACTCTTGCTTTTTGCCTTAGTCAATATGGCTAAACTACAAACCCTAAAAAAACTATGCTAAAATTAATTTATAAAGTTTCTTATGTTTTGGCAAGGAATAGGAGGTAATTATATGCCTTGGTTATATCAAATCATTTGGACCATAGCCATCATCTTGTTTATTTTGGCTGCAGTGGTTTTTTCCGTTTGGGTGGTCCTTATCGGCGCAGCAGTTTATGCTATATACCGGGTTTATCTTTACTTTACCCGGAAAAAGCATATTAATGGACAGAAAGGCCAAACCGGACGAATCTATTATAAGGTCTATACAAACTCAAATTCCAAAGGCTCCAGATCTTCCGGCGGTTATGGCTCCTCAAGCACGCCCCGGGGTTTTGGCGGCGGGGAGATTATCGATATGCCTGTAGAAGAGATAACCTCCGAACGGAAAAATTCTTAAGCTTTCAGCGGATTTTCAGGCAGCCCTCAGATTCCTTTCAACCCCATAAAAGATAATATTATTGATGATATTAGCCTTGTAAAGGGAGATGCCTTATGCACAAGCTAAAAGGAATTAAAATCTTGATTATTGATGACGAGCCCAATATTCTTGAGTTTTTGGAAATGGGGCTCATCAATGAGGGCTATGAAGTACAGACTGCCGGCGACGGCCTTACAGGGATAAATATAGCTAAACAATTCCATCCTCATATTGTGATTTTGGACATCATGATGCCGGGGATGGATGGTTTTGAAGTTTGTCGCCTGTTAAAAAAGACCGAGAATGTGTCAATTATTATGCTGACTGCCAAGGATGAAGTTGAGGACCGGGTTAAAGGCTTGAATATCGGTGCAGATGATTATATGGCTAAACCCTTTAGCTTCGAAGAGCTCCTTGCGCGCATTCAAGCCCGTGTACGCAATCAATTCCCGCATTTGCTGGGAGAAGTGGTGATTGGTCCCTTCCATTTGGATGATGGGCGCAAAGAAATAATGTATCAGGATAAGGTTCTGGAGCTCTCCCCAACGGAGTATGAGCTCTTGAAACTCTTGATTCTTAATCAAGGGCTGGTTTTAAGCAAGTCCAAGATCCTGGATAAAGTCTGGGGCTATGACTTTGTGGGGGACGATAATATTGTGGAAGTCTATATTCGTTCTTTGCGCGAAAAACTGGGGGACAAAGAGCACCGATTGATTCGTACTCTTAGGGGTTCCGGTTATCGGATGGATATTGTATGAAGAAAAGGATTAATCTTAAGGAGTCTTTAAATACCAACTCTTTGCGCTTTCAACTGCTCTCCCGTTCCCTCTTTTTTTTGGCGGTTATTTTATTGTTAATCGGTATTTTTCAATATGTATTTTTAAAAGACTTTATTTTAAACAGTACGGCAGCCAATATTCGATCCCAAATTGTATCTACTCCCAGGGACAGCTGGACCCAGATGCTTCTCTATGCTGAGCTGAATACGAAATTCAATCTGGGAAAAGGGGTTAATGAGTTAGAGCTGGAGAAGATTCCGGAGGACGCCACCAATAATTTTCCTATTAATCTTACCAATGCGACCATTGCCTTTGTGGACTTAAGCGGTAGTATTACTCCTCTGACAGACATTACTACTCGTTCCGGTAACCCGCCTGTTTTAAAGGTCAGTCAATACCAGCAAGCCTTATCTGCAAATCCGCCGGAATATTGGCTGATAGACTCCAATGGGTCAGAACTAATGGTTATTCTGCATCCCTTGCAGCTGCGCGGATATACCGTTGGTCTGATCCAGGTTAGTTTTAGTACCAAATTCGTCCAAGACGTGTTGTTTAGGCAGCTTTTTATTTTCCTGTTTCTCTCCCTGTTTGCCCTGGTAGGAGGCCTGATTGCTTATCAGGCTGTGATCAAGAAGACTCTTGTTCCTTTGTCTAACATTGTCAGCACCATGGAGAAAATCGATGCCGGCAATTTGGATGAAAGGCTGCCTGTGGAACAAGGGCAAAAAGAAATCGACTCTTTAGCGGTTTCTTTCAATGGGATGCTGGAGCGCCTGGAAGCTTCTTTTAAAGCGGAGAAGGAAGCCAAAGAGCAGATGCGGCGTCTTGTGGCTGATGCTTCTCATGAACTGCGTACCCCTCTCACTTCTATTCATGGTTTCCTGGAAGTCCTTTTGCGAGGGGCCATGAATCAGCCGGATAAGCTGCAAAAGTCTTTAAGCAGCATGTATGCCGAATCAGAGCGCATGAAAAAACTGATTCAGGATCTCTTACTTCTGGCTAAGTTGGAACGCTCGCCCAATCTGGAAAAGGAAGAAAAGGACCTGGGAGGATTGCTCCTGGAAATGGAACCCCAGTTAAAAATGCTGGCTGAGGAACGACAGGTAAGCCTGATCATACCTCCGGAGAAAGCTGTAATTATCCATATGGATGTGGATAAAATCAAGCAGGTTATTCTCAATCTCTTCCTTAATGCGGTACAGCATACGGATCCGGAAAAGGGGCTTATCCAAATCAGTTTGACTGAAGTGGAGCAAGGAGTAGAATTGTCTGTTCTGGATAATGGACCGGGAATTGCCCCGGAGCATTTGCCTCATCTTTTTGAGCGATTCTACCGCAGTGATTCTTCCCGAACCAGAAAATATGGCGGAGCAGGACTGGGTTTAGCCATTACTCAATCTCTTGTGGAGCTCCATGACGGGACCATCCGGGTGGAGAGCACCGTGGGCGAAGGAAGCAAATTTACTGTGTGGCTGCCTGATAAATAGAGTGATTAAATATGAGGGAAGGGCATAGCGCCGGACTACTTTTTCCGTAGTTACGGCGATGTGCCCTTTCTTTTTGAAATGGGGCAGGAGAACCGTCCCATTGTGTCACCTCTGCTCCGGATCAGCTGATTAGATCAAATAAACTTAACTGGTCGCTTTCCGGAATCCCTTTTAGACAGCCGAACTTGTTGAGGAGTTCGAGAATTGAATTGCCGATTTTGCCGCGCTTCTTTAGATCCTCCAGGGAGTTAAAGGGACTTTCCTGAGCAGCTTTGTACAAGCTTTCCGCCGCCACGGTTCCCATGCCGGAGATGCTGTTGAAGGGAGGTCTTAAGGCATTGCCTTCAATCAGGAACTTGGTGGCATGGGATTTATAGATATCAATAGGCAGGAAGGAGAAGCCCCGTTCGTACATTTCCAGGACGATTTCCAGGTCTTCATACATATCTTTGTCTTTGGGGGAGGCCTGATTGCCTAAAGCTTCGATTTCCTTCATCTTGGCTTTGACTCTTTCCTTGCCGTAAATCATGACTTCAGCATCAAAAGCTTTGGCCCGGATGGAGAAATAAGCGGCGTAGTAAGCCAAAGGAATGTGCACTTTAAACCAGGCAATGCGAAAAGCCATCATTACATAAGCTGCGGCGTGAGCTTTAGGGAACATATACTTGATTTTCCGGCAGGAATCAATATACCATTCGGGAACATCGTTCTCCCGCATTAAGGCTTCGTACTCCGGCCATTTGGAGTCCTTAAGGGCTTTTCCTTTGCGCACTGTTTCCATGATTTTAAAAGCGGTGTTGGGAGGGAGGCCTTTCCGAATCAGGTAAGTCATAATATCGTCCCGGGTACAGACTGCTTCACTTAAAGTAACGGTACCTGAATCAATTAAGTCCTTGGCATTCCCCAGCCAGACATCGGTACCATGGGAAAGGCCGGAAATACAGATTAAGTCGAAGAAGGTTTTGGGCTTGGTATCTACCAGCATACCCCGGACAAAGCGGGTGCCGAATTCAGGGATGCCAAAAGTGCCCACTTGGGAATTGATTTGCTCCGGAGTCACCCCCAAAGCCTCCGTGGAGGAGAAAATGGACATGGTGGCTTTATCGTCCATGGGAATGGTCTTGGGGTCTATTCCGGTAAGATCCTGCAGCATGCGAATGACTGTAGGATCATCGTGCCCCAGAATATCCAGTTTTAAAAGGTTTTGGTCAATAGAGTGATAATCAAAATGGGTGGTGATAATATCGGAATCCGGATCATCGGCAGGATGTTGGACAGGACAAAACTCAAAGATTTCCCGCCCCTTCGGTACCACGATGATTCCCCCGGGATGCTGGCCTGTGGTCCGTTTAATGCCGGTACAGCCTTTGGCCAGGCGGGTTATTTCCGCCTTATTGACAGGGATTCCTTTTTCTTCAAAGTACTTTTTCACATAGCCGAAAGCGGTTTTATCAGCGATGGTACCGATGGTTCCGGCTTTAAAAGTAGTGCCCTTACCAAAAATCACTTCGGTGTATTTATGAGCCCGGGCTTGATATTCACCGGAAAAGTTTAAATCAATATCCGGCTCTTTATCCCCGTTGAAGCCCAGGAAGGTTTCAAAGGGAATATCGATGCCGTCCTTATCCAATTTGGTGCCACAGCGGGGGCAATCCTTATCCGGCAAGTCAAAACCGATTCTATAACCATAATCCGTAAAATCGGAGTATTTGCATTTAGGACAGCGGTAGTGAGGAGGAAGAGCATTAACTTCCGTAATCCCGGTCATATAGGCGGCTACTGAAGAGCCTACCGAACCCCGGGAGCCAACCAGATAGCCGTCTTCATTGGATTTCCAAACCAGCTTTTGGGCGATGATGTACATTACGGAAAAGCCGTTTTTGATGATGGAATCCAGCTCCCGCTCCAGCCTTTGCTGCACAATCTCCGGCAAGGGGTCTCCATATAGTTCGTGGGCTTTGCCGAAGGCGATTTCCTTGATGGTTTCCTCACAGCCTTCAATATGGGGAGTGGCTTTTTCCGCTGAAATAGGGCTGATGGGTTCACAAAGCTGGGCAATTAAATTGGTGTTGGTGACCACCACTTCATAAGCCTTTTCTTCCCCTAAATAGGAGAACTCTTCCAGCATTTCTTCCGTGGTTCGCAAATAGAGAGGAGGCTGGTAATCCGCATCTTTATAGCCTTGGCCTGCTTCCAGGATGCGGCGATAAACCTCATCTTCGGGATCGAGGAAATGCACATCCCCGGTGGCTACCACCGGTTTGTTGAGTTTCTCTCCTAAGGCCACAATTTTGCGGTTGATCTCCATTAAATATTCTTTGCTGGGAACCTGCTCACTGCGAATCAGGTATTCATTATTGCCCAGGGGCTGAATTTCCAGGTAATCGTACTCTTCCGCTATGGCTTCGATTTCTTCCTCCGATTTTCCCTGTAAAATAGCCTGGTAAAGCTCTCCTTCACTGCAGGCGCTGCCCAGGATCAAGCCTTCGGAGTATTTTTTATAGAGGCTTTTTAAGATACGGGGTTTTTTATAAAAGTAATCCAGGTGGGAGTAGGAGATCAATTTATAAAGGTTTTTCAGGCCGGTATAATCCTTAGCCAGGATAATGGCATGATAGGTTTTCAGCTTTTTGAACTCTTCTTTTTTCGCAGCTTCATCCGTGGCCTTAAGGTCAATATCCTCTAAGGTTTCTACCCCCCGCTCCTTAAGCATGTCGATCATGACTTTAAATACTTGCACTGTGGTGCGCACATCATCCAGGGCCCGGTGGGCTACATCCACTTTAATCCCTAAATTCTTGGCAATTCGCCCTAATTTATAGCTTTTATATTCAGGGAAGAGCTCCTTAGCCAAGGACAAGGTATCCAGATAAGTAAAGTCAAATTCATAACCCAGGACTTTGGCGTTGTGCTTTAAAAAGCCCATATCAAAGTCAGCATTATGGGCAACTAAGACACTGCCCTCGATAAATTGCATTAGCTTGGGGAAAACCTGCTCAATGGTTTCCGCATCTTTGACCATGTCATCGGTGATATTGGTTACTTCCACAACTTTGGCCGGAATGGGCTTTTCCGGGTTGACAAAGCAACTGAATTCCTCGATTATTTTGCCCTCTTTGTACTTTATCACGCCGATTTCCGTGATTTTCTCCGTTACCGGGGAGAAACCGGTGGTCTCAAGGTCCAGAATGCAATAAGTGGTATCAATGCTCTGACCTTTGGGATTGGTTACAGCCGGTTTTTTATCCGGGGCCAAATAGGCCTCTACCCCGTAAATAACTTTCATATCAGGGTTATCCCGGCCTAAAAGCTTATGTGCTTCAGGGAAAGCCTGCACTACACCGTGGTCCGTAATGGCAATAGCTTTCATGCCCCAGCTCATGGCCCTTTTAATAAGGTCTGTAGCACTGGCCATGCCATCCATTTGACTCATCTGGGTATGCATATGAAGCTCTACCCGTTTGACTTCAGCCCGATCCAGCCGGACGGCTTTTTTCAAACCTTCTGTTTCCACAATGGTGTTGGCGATAAGCTCCACTTCGCCGGAGAATTTGCTGAAGGCTGCATTGCCCGCCAGTTTGACACCTTTGGCCTTTTCCAGCCGGGAAATAACTTCAGTGTCTTCAGGTTTGAGGAAAGCTTTACAGGTAATAGAGCTGGAGCCGTCATAGAGATCGAAGGATACCAGGAGCTTGCCGCTTTTCAATTCCTTGGCTTCCACATTGGATATGGTTCCTTCCAAAGCAATCCTGCCTTCATCAGGAGTGATATCGGTAATCTTAATGATTTTATCCTTAAAATTGGAGCTGCGGCCCAGAATCAAGGTGGGATCGGTATTATTATGCTCACCGTTTTTGCTGTCCTCAGCCTTGCTCTCCGGAGCCGGCGGAGCTTCTTTGGGGCTGGGTACTCCTTGGGAGGAAGCCTGGGACAATAACTCTTTTTGGATAAGCTGAAGTTCTCTTTCCTGATTGGCCTCCTGCATCCGGATTTGTTCCTCGGGGCTGATGTTATCGATAAAATGTATGGTAAAGTTAGCCCCATAGAGGTTTTGGATGGCCTGCTGGAGGATTTTGTCATACCCTTTGCTTTTAAGCAAGTAAGATACGGCAATTTTAAAGTTCATGTAAAGGGATTTATCCCTTATTTCATAATCGCAGTTATTAAAGGCGGATTTCAAAAGAGGATGCTTGGGCGCTAAAAGATTGATGATTTTTTTGAGTTCCATTTCCAGAGGATTCTTCCTGACACCCTCAGCATATTCAATACAGATGCTGGAATCTTCTAAAGCCAGTCTGTTCTTAATAAATTCACTGAGAGCGTTTATTTCCTCAATGTCTATGTAATTATCCGAGCAAAGGGTCATTTCTAGGGTTTTACTCTTTTCCCTTAAGACCACTGCCTTCACCAGGGCAGTGTCCAGGTTGGTTCCACCGGGAAAATCCCCAAAAATTTCTCTAACTTGTTTCATAAGCCAGTATTACTCTCCATTACTACTTGGTTTGCTTTGAGCATAGAATTTATAAATATATAATCATTGCTTCTATTTTATCATGGTAATGAACTTCAAAGAATAACAAGATATTGTAATAAATTTCTCTTAATCCAGAGTCTTGACATAGCTCTTGGTTCTGTTATAGAATACACTCAATAGTTTTAATTAATTATAAATACGTTGAAGAGGAATAGTAGGATTTAGCAAAGCCCGGAGAGAGCTGTTGGTAGGTGCAAAACAGCGGCGACGCTTAATCTGAACTC
>ENA-OWPA01002042-OWPA01002042.1-bioreactor-metagenome-genome-assembly--contig:-NODE-2042-length-10994-cov-5.462490_pt1 | contig 10994 bp, 13 predicted proteins | sample MGYA00238139_ERZ651803 | MGnify/ENA primary metagenome ERZ651803 (study PRJEB26909, sample SAMN07631231) | bioreactor metagenome | isolation source: Switchgrass digestor | place: USA: Dartmouth...
TGTCCTGAAAATGATTTTGGATTCTTTTCTATATCCACGATTTCCACAACTATCCGCGGGTTTTCCTTGTCAATTGCAAATTTGTGAAGTATCCCTTTAATGTGTTTATGATTGTCATTCTTTACGATGCCCGCCAAAACAAGGCCGTCAATGATGAATTTTTGCCCAGCCGCAATGTTGTCCGGGTCTCTGTTTCCGTTTGGCTCATACCAAGTAATTATCAATGCAATTTTTTCAAATCTTGGTAAATTTTTTGCCAGTACTGCAACCATGTTTGTATAATGTTCTTTCATTTGCGAATATGCTTGATATTTGTTTCTAGCATATTTCGCAGCATCTATGATTTCGTTGAACCCCGGAAGTCTGCCGGGAATTTCAAACTTCATACACCATACCCCCCCTTAAAATGGTAAATCACTTGGGATGTTCTTCCCAATCTTCTGAAAATCGGCTTTTTCAGGTCTGGCAGTTTTGGTTCTCATTGCCCGCCTTCTTAGATTTTCTTCCCGTAGCGCTTGTATGCCCTCGTCCCCGAAATATTCAGTGACAGGTGGCACTCTGTACTGCGACTTGCGGTCTTTGCATTGATTTCCATCATAAGCAAAAGATCTTCCTACAAGGCAAAACGGGCAATAAAGTATAAATTCATACAAAAATCCTGTTTCATTGTCCATCTCTTTCATTATCACAAATCCCCTGTCGTCACAAACAGGGCAGTATTGTTCATTTTGGATATTTGCATTGTTTCTTGGAGCTTCTCTAAGTTCCCGGTATTTTTTAGCTAATATTGATATTGCCGGCACATCGCGGCTATACTCCTCAATAGCCGCATCAATTGCTTCATTCATCCTATCGTAGTCATACCGCATCAAAAACCTCATATATTCAGCATGTACCCCAGGTTCATCAAATCGATGATACGTACATGCGTTTTTCAACCGTTCAATCAGCCTCTCGGCTTGTTCATACGTCATCATCCTGTATTACCCCCTCTTCGCGCAGCATGCGTCTAGCTTCTTCTCTTGCACGCTCAAAAGCCTCCTCGCGTTCCTGAGCCTTGGTTTTTATCGGTTTGTCTGGTTTATCTCTGGCTTTCGATTTAGGCACATTCTTTGCTTCCCATTGCGTCAGCGTCTTTATCCCCTCTGCTGCCCAGTTTTGGAGTATCCTGATTGCATACCGACATTTTGCACCGGCGTTTCCGTGTGCATTTGTGGCACCAATTGAAAGCGCTTTGATAATAAGCTCAGGCTCTGTGCCTTCCTCAAGTCTCATTTGAGCATCCTCTAAAAACTCAGGAGTAACGCCACTCATACCAAACTCATAAGCTTTGTTGTAGATTTTTGCGATTTCATCGTCGAAATTTTCCTCTTGACTTTTTTCATGAGATGTGTTATTACGCGCGCGCGTGTTTATCTCTCTCTCTCTTATAGAAGGTGAAGGTGAAGGAGAAGGAGAAGGTATGCAATTGCGCTCATCTGCGCTAACTTGCGTGCAAGTGCGCGCATCTGCACGCCGGTCATGTTCTGTTTGCTCTTCTGCGCTATCTTTCGCGTTTCCCCACGGTGGGTTAGGTGGTGGAGGACAGTTGGAATTATCTTTTTCTCTTTTATCTCCACGTATATAGGTTTGGTACTTATAGTATTTTTCCGGTTCAATAGCTATATATTCCTTGCCATCAACTTCATATTTGTGTACAATTCCGTACTTGTCATATAAATCAATAGCCTCTTTAATATCTTTAGATGTGTAAGGAAACGCTGGGAAAATACTCAACTTGATTTTTCCCGGCACAGCTTCCATGCGCCCCCAGTCATCAAAGCCTGTGATGAACCATGGCCACATTAGAGCAGCAACTGGATTTTCCGCTGCTATCTCAGCTATTTTCTCGTCTATACTCATGTCGCTTGTTATAAATCTTTTTCTTCCCATTCTGACCCCCACCTATACAAATTTTAAACCGCTTCCATGATTTGCTCCGGCCAAAAAGCCTCTCTATACTTACCGCCATTTCCTTGGAGTTCTACCACTATGAATAGGCCTTCTGGATGTATGTATATTATTTCTCCCTCACGTACTTCAAAACTGCCCACTTTGGCACGGCTTTTATTGCTATTTGTAAATCTCACTTTACATGTCATAATTCAACCCCCTAATCTCTGAGTTAGCTTTATTCTTCAACTTTTTCATAAGTCATTTCAAAAATGTCAGGCTTGCAAGGATAAAATTCACCCTTTATGCCTTTAATAATGTAGTCACCGGGACTTGCAATATGAATACCCTCTAACGTCTCTATTTCAAGATAATCTTTACCAACTGGTTCTCGTACTTTATCACCACAAAATTCATGAATATCTGCTGAGTTTCTTCCGTTGAATTGTATTGCTTCAATTACAACAGGTTTCTTTCTATACCTCATGTTTATATCACCCCCTTTTAAATGAACATGAAAAAAGCACCTGCATTTCTGCAAGTGCTTAATTTTTTGAAAGTTAATTTTTAAATTTTAATCAACTGTTAATATACCGTCCATAATTTTATCAGCAATAACTGTTTCACCAATATCCTTTAATTTTTTAACTGCTAAATCAGTATTAATATTTATATCAGTATGAAGATATTTATTTAATATATCATGGACAATTAATTCATTATCTTTATTTTTTAACCATTCTCTTGGAATATAAATCATTATTCTACCCCCAATCTATTCATGGTAATAATCAATGCATCTTCAAAAATTAGTTTTTCATTACCACTTAAATAATACCCATTTTTTAATGTTTCAATCGCCCTATCAATGTCATCAAGCATATTATTTTTATAAGCTGAAAAATTAGGCATGTTTTCTAATAATTTATCAACTAATTCTTCTTTATTATTTTTGATGTAATCAATATACTTTTTACTATATTCTATTATATCATATTTAGAATTATTCAACACATCAACTATTGGTTTCCATTTTGCATTTAATTCATTACCAAATCTATATTTGTAAACAACTTCACCAAAATCAGCTATTGTTTTACAAGAACTAAATTCAGGAAGTTGTTTAAGTTTTGGTAAAGATTGAACAAGATGTTCTGCATAACTTGGTGCTATTTCATTAGTTATTCCAATACTTTTTGTAATATAATGTGCTGCAGCTTCTGCAAAAATATCATCAACATAAGCCCAATCTTTAAATGAAATTTCCCCTATATCATGATTCAATCCATTAGATTTTGCATGGAATAATTCATGAAAAGCAGTTTTTATTTGATATTCGATACTTCTTATATCATTACTATTAAGTTCATAAGATAATATTTCCATTTCAGGTTTTTTATAATTTAATTGACATTGACCATTTGCACCTATTAATGGATGTCGCTGAACTGTTAATGGTAAATTCTCTTGCTTTAAAAGATTAGCTGCAAATTCTCTTATGTCTATGCCATCCCAATTTTTATAAATTTCACTAAATCTATTTATAGAAATTTCTTTTAACCCATCTTTTGAACCACCATCAACAAAAGCTTTCTTCCAATCAGCATATTTCATACTGGATGGTACATAATAGGTTTTTCCATCAGCACCCCTTGCAGCCCTAGTGCCTTCATTCTCAACGTCCTCATAATACGGTACCGTTGTGGTCCTGCAGAATGGATGATACGGAGGATAATTCACTCCTACAACAGCTTTATCTACATCATATATTTCCCCATCTTCGCTTCTACATATATCAGAAGTTTTCATATCTAATGTAGCAAGTATTTGATATTTTTTAACTCCATCTTCTTTATATGCTGCTAAAGTTCCCTGCTCAATAATAAAGCTGCTCTCTGTGTGCAGCAGCCTATATGCTTCATATTCCTTTGTTTTAAATCTCTTTGCAAAGTCTCCTGCTAGTGTTTGAGGATTTCGCCCTTGTATTAGCATAGTAGTAATATCTTCAGTTAATACCTGTAACATATGGTCCTTTTGTTTCCATATTCTACTGGAGAAATCTGCACCATTAAAAGGGTATCTGATTAATTCGTCTATAGTTATAGGATTAATCTGTGCAAACTCTTGATGAAAGCCGCGATACTGGTCTATATTAAACCATGTGCGATAATAAGAGTCTTCATATACTTTCTTCAGCAGATCTTTGCCTTTATACTCATATTCAATAGCATATAATTGCTGCAAAATAGCATCTATTTGCTTTTCCAGGGCTTGATACCGGGTTATTCTGGCTCTGATTGACATATTGTTAAGTTCCAGGTTGTATTTACCCATATTCTCATAGGCTTTTTTGATGAAGTCCTTCAGCTCTCCCAACTCCATCTTATTCAGACTGATCTGGGCACTGGCAAAGGAAAGTTGATTTTCTTCGGCATACCTCCAGTAAAAATCATTAATTACAGACTGGATCTCTTTCTTGGCCTGTTCAAATGACTTTTTCAAGCCCCTGTAGTAATCATTGATTTTCTTTTCACCGGCAAGGTATTTCCGTTCCTGACGCTTTTCCCAGTAAGATTTATTATATTTGGCCAATGTTATTCACCTGCTTCCAGATCCTCATCATTCTGCCGGATAAATTCATCCTCAGGTGACCGACTTTCTTTCTCAATCTGTTTAATTTCCTCATCCACGTTTTCAACCCAAGGATGATTAGCAATTATGGTCCGGTCGGAAATTATACTTTTACTATTCTGACAGTCTATAATGGCCTGAGATTCGTTTATTGTTATATCTCTATTAAATATAATCTTAATTTCCTTATCAAACGGCTTACCCTTCTTCGTGAGCTCAAGATATTTATTCACAAAATAAAGAAGCTGTTCAAAGCTCCACTTGAAATTATCTTCCAAGGCATTGCATTTCAAATCCATACCGGAATAAAGAAATTTTAATGCTATCCCGGAAGGACTATTGCCGATTTTATCCTGAGACTTATCAACTGCCTGGCCAAACCTGTAAATATCTTTCAGAAGCTGTTGAAAATGTTTCTCGGCAGCATCAATATTGATAGTATGTTCTATTTTATCAATACCACCGTCATCATCCAGCTTAACTGCTTTATAATAAGCCAGGTCTCTCATAAATTCTGATAAGCTTTCTCCCCCATAACCCCTCAAGCCATAAATAATTTCTTTTATTTCATCCAGCAGATTAGCCACATCGGACCGTGATAGATCGTATTCGTCTATAAGTGTTTTGATAAATTGCAGATCTGGAAGCTCATAGTCATTATTCTTCCACGGTATGAAAGGGACACGCTCCCAGGAACCTGGCATTCCGTTTATTGTAAAATACGGTACCAACCTGTCATTTGTATTATCTGTTATTTTCTCTTTATATTCACCTTTGCCATCAGGTTCCAGATACTGCTCGGCATCGAGAATAACTTCACCGTCCGGACTCATCATATAATACTCAACACCATCAGTAGTATAATATTCTATTTTTGTTACCAGCCGTTTTTCTTTTCCTTCATATACTTCAACTTGGTAATACCTGATTAATGCCTGTAAATCTTCATGGTCATTATCTTTCCAAAGCGGAATGCATTGTTCAGAAGGTATCTTTTTTGTTTTAAACTGTCCATCAGCATCAATATAAACATACATCCACGCAATGCCTTTATTACTGGCTTCCCGGCCAAGTTGTGTCAATCTGTGCTGGAAGCGCTTGCCCAATGTTTCCTGGACCAATTTCAGATAATCCTTGTCCTCACAATCCATGGAATATGGTTTTGATAGCAAATAATTCACCTTATCTTCGACAAACTCATACATAAACCCATGTGCAAGCCTATGGTTAGCTTTAGTCTCATCCAGTACAGGTTTTTCATCTTCATAACGATACATCTTGCGGTCAAGTATATCATTCTCAACCCGGTAATATTTTTCACCTTTAATCATCAGCTTGCGTTCTTCGGACAACTCAAAATCATTTATGTATTCCTTAATCAGCTCTTCTCTGGTCAGCATATTAATATCATTTCGAAATTCCATCTTCTCACCTCGATCTACTTAAGTATAGATATTTTAGCCTGCCTCATTTCATCTTCCAGCGCATAACGAACAGCATCAATCGTATGGTTATCTTTATCCGGATATTCACTCTTTACTTCACCGTTCCGATCTGTCTCAAGAGCATAATTGATAAACTCTCTTGCAGCTCTCGGACATCTGGCTGGATCTATAATAATCTCTTCAATATCTTCCGATAAGAATTTTATGCCGTATTCAACCGAATCCGGACCCTTCTTTGCGCCTTTAATCTTCATACCATAGCTTTTCAATTCTGCTATGCTTTTCGGTTCTTCACTATCTGCAATCGTCACAACATCTAAATGGTCTTTGATTTCTTCATATAGTTTTCTATTCGAAACCTGAATGCCGCTGAATTCATAATATAGATAAAGCCTTCTCCTTGTCTTATCATAGTGCATTTTTTCAAATACAACGGGATCCACAGCATAACCAAAGTCCAGGCCTTGTTTAATCCGGTCGAATCTTTTAATTTCCTCATCTGTAATTTTTCTAAGTTTTACATTTCTGAATACTTCCAGGCCGGTTCCGGTTTCTTCACCCAGGTATTCGTGAAGGTATGCCATTTCATTGGTTACTTTCAAGTGTTCAGCTTCTACCAGGAAAACAGGCCCCAGCCATTCTGCCGGTACTAATCTGTAGTCAGAATGATGTACGAGCCTGCCTGCTTTTTCTATCTTTGCTTCCTGGTTTACCCACGAACGGGAACTTTTTGGCGGATTATAGGTATAGAATACAACAAACTTATTTCCGCCACGCATGAGCGATTGATTAATTGTTCTTATTTCTTCTGGTCCATAAAATTCGTCCAATTCTTCATACCAGATATACTTTATATAACCTTTCTTAACTTTTGTTGACTTTATTTTCTTCGGCTTATCGGCTCCCCGAAACAATATCTTTTGGCCAGTTGGCAAATATACCATTTCCATCGGAGACTTTGTACATTTCCATTTATCCGATACACCCAATTTATCAATTGCCCATTCAAGTTGTTCATATACACTATCTTTAAGTGTATCTTTTACTTTCCTCAAAGCAACTGCATTGGTGTGTTCACCGTTCTGTGCATCTCTCATCATTCCTGATATTATTTCAACACTGGCAAATGTGGATTTCCCGGAGCCACGGCCACCTTTAAGCATATATTCTGTGAACCGGTTTTCTTTTATAGCTTTATGAACACAATAAAAAGAAGGTGCGATTAAATCAGATAGTTTAATTATCATTTTCGCCACCTTCTATATCATCAATTATTGTAACTTTATCGGTTATATTGCCATCTTCGAGAACTTTTATTTCACTCTTTAATTTTTGCATCCGAAGTTTTTGTTCCTCCGTTGCCATTTCCCAATTCTTATGTAACATCTCATCATATTGTCGTATCATGCTCTCTAAAGTTTTCATGGCTCTTGATTGAGCCTTCAGAAATGTCGCTTGTTTATCCCAAGCCTGCTGTACTTCCCATTCCTCACCGTATCCGGTATCAGAGGATTTCTCTCCAATTTTCTCAACTGTTTTATCATTTTGGTCTTTAACATACATTATTTTTTGTGCCCTAATAATAGCGGTATACTGCAGTTGGATATTATCCCAAAGTAAGTCCAGTGGATCGGCTGACTGAATGCTTTGCATAATTTCTCTAGTTTCTTCCGGAAGCCACTTAGCAAAAAAGCCATGTTTCTCCGCATTTTTGTTTCCCACCGGAGCAGCGCCGCCTTTATTGCCAACAGCATTCTTGTTTCCAGGCTGACCGCCTCGTTTACGTTTCGCAACGTTGCGATTGTCTTTTTGCAACGTTGCATTACCCCATTTATATCTATTCTTCCAACAGCGGACAGTACCTTCTGGTACCCCCAGCTGACGAGCGATCTCAATCAATTTCAACCCTTGCTTATATAGCTCAAAGGCTTTTTCGACCCTCTCATCTGGTGCCCTGGCCACATCACCCACCTCTCAATCATGTTTGTTTTGAAAGCATGAAAAAAGCATCCCGAAGGATGCTTTTATTAAAAACATTTTATTATTTTTTTGTTTTTATTTTTTGATTTAATTCAGCAATTTGAGTTTCATTCATTTGTCCTTTTACTGAATTTTTATTGACTTGTTTCTCAGTAATAAGAATTGCTAATAATAAACTTATAAAACGATATGAATTACACATAAAATAAACAGTAAACCAAATTAGCATACCTAATAATATATCGACTGTCCATACTAAGAATATATCATTTAAGAATAATACGGTTGAGATAATTATTACAATAAAACCGCTAATAATAATTGTTTTTAAATTAGCTATAAATTTCTTTTTATCTGCTTTCTCCATAAAGAACTCAACTGTTCCACAATCTTTTTTATTCGTTATTAATACAGGAAGAAGAAAACCAAATATTCCTATGACGATCGACACAAATGTTATCAATGCTTCTAACATATTATTTATATTGCCACTATCTATAATACTGTCAGAAACAATAATATCCATACGTATCAATAAATTAACAATTGAATATATTATGACCAAAAATGATGGAATCACATATGAATAAATATTTCTCCATACATCAACAATTATTTCATTGTTTTTGACAGTATCATTTTTCATAAAATACTACTCCTCTCGCCTTATCAAATTCATAAGCCTAATTCTTGAATTTTCGTATCTTTCAGCCATTATATCAGCCATAAATAAAAAGCCTAATTCGCCTCTCGGTGGGATCGCATATTTAATAATATCATTTTCAATATTATGAAATAAATCAATAAGATTAGATTTTTCATCATCTGATAATATTATTTTTGCAGAACTTATACATCCACTATCTTTTGCGTTTCTAATATCATCAATCATAGCTGTAACAGTCTCTCTATCAAGTTCATCTTCTCTATTATGGCCAAGGCCAAATTCTATATGCGCTGTTAAACATTCTAAATCATTACATGTTTCTATTATTCTTTCAAAGTATCTACTGTTTATTTGAAGAGCTCTAACATTTGAAAATCTTACATCAAGTTTCATTATTTTTTGATTGTTTCCTATTAAACCATTAAAATCATTATATATAGGCCTTAAATAACATATATCATCCTCATTGTTAAAATTATTTATGTAACTTTCAATTGCAGCGACTCCATAACTTCCTCTATTGCATTGTATCATAAGAATATTTAAATTCGGATCGTATAAAACAACAGTATTTCTGCCAATATATTCTCCTTCATCTAAATCAATATGAACAGCATCTGCATCTTCATATACAAAATATGTATTGCTTATTTCATCCATTCTCATAAAATTTAAAGCATAATATTCTTCATTATGTACCAATTTAATATCTTCTAATCTTCCTTTTATTCCATTTACATTAGCAATTCTTTCTTCAAGTTTTTTATCTGTCATTTTAGAAATCCAATTTCGAAAATCATATCTGTATTCGTTGTTTCCAATATATGAACATACTTGAAAATATTGATACTTAATTGATACATATTTCGTTGCCATAATTCCTCCTTAGTCATTAATAAATTACCACTATTATACATCAAATGGAAACAACATTCAATATATGATAATATATTGCAACATTCTTTTTTAATTATATCGAACATATGTTCTTTTGTCAATTGCAAATTAAATTAGAAATGGCCAGCCAGCTATGACACTGGCCAACCGAAAGGGGGGTTGTCTGGATGCAACCTTCCTGACTATACATTAGCATATATTTGTATATCATAAAATATCATGTTATATTTCCCATTTTGTCGCCCCCCCCTTAAACCTACAATATAAAATCTGCTAAAGCCCGACTATGTAACCTATGCGTCTGCATCCAGCTATAACCTATCTCAATGCAAATCTGTTCCCATGGCTTGAACTCTATATACCGCTTACGTAAGATATCAGCCTCAATTCCATTTCCCATTTCAGCTATTCTACTCTCAATCTCAAGCCTTCTCTCCAAACATTCTGCCCTAAGCCGGACAATTTTTGTGTAAACCTCTTCGATTTTTACTATGTAGTCAGATAGATCCATTTGCTTAGTCCCTTTTGGCATATCTGAAAGCTTTTGGATTTTAGCTGATTTTTCTAATTCCCGAAGTGATTGAAGCTGATTTTCCAGGGATTTCAATTTAGCACATAAATTTTTGTAGCTTTTCAGATATTCCTTTTTCTTATCATTCTCTGTCATTTATTCACCATCTTTCTTTTGAAACTCTTTCAGAAAATCTATCACTTGTGATATAGTACAATGACACTCATAAAATGTCCTCGTATCATCTTCTGTAAAAATAGTTCCTCCAGGCTCCCATTCTGTTTTAATTCCGAGAATGTAATACTGTTCTACCCCATAATCCAATTTTTCAGTTAAATCACCTTGCAAAATATGTCTGAGACTAGTTTTTACTACTATTGCAATTTTATCTGTAAGATTGTACCGGTAATATCTTTCTCCAGTCTCCTTTATATCAATCCATACAGGCCATGTATGATAATTTTTAATGAATTCTTTACGCTGGTTGTTATTTTTAAGAACAGGTAATTTACTCATACTTAAAATCCTCCTTGTATCGTATAATTCTTGCCTTAATAGCTTCCATTAATGCTTCTTGGCCTTGTTCCTTTCTCTCAAGAGCTTTAATGACTTCTTCGTCAATAGTTCCAGTAGTAATCAGATGATGTATTATAACGTTTTTAGTCTGTCCTTGTCGGTACAACCTTGCATTGGCCTGCTGGTACAGCTCCAAACTCCATGTAAGTCCAAACCAAACTATGATATGACCTCCTGTCTGAATATTAAGTCCATGACCTGCACTTGCTGGATGCGCCAGCAACAATCTAATTTTTCCGTCATTCCAGTCTGCTATATCCTTTGAAGTCTCAAGAGTCCTGGGCTTTAAATCCTTAAACCTGTCCACCAATCGCTGATAATCATGTTTGAAATTATAGAAAACTAATACCGGTTC